>Ga0209770_10000312_pt1 | contig 27066 bp, 26 predicted proteins | sample LauGreSu1BDMLBDD_2_FD_187572 | JGI IMG/M metagenome (GOLD analysis project Ga0209770, IMG submission 187572) | Freshwater lake microbial communities from Lake Michigan, USA - Su13.BD.MLB.DD (SPAdes) (version 2) | ecosystem: Environmental > Aquatic > Freshwater > Lake | place: Lake Michigan, USA...
ATATGATAATTCAGCCGATACTTCAAATGGCTCTTGTCTATACATTTATTATTTATATAGATAAAAATAATTAAGAAATGTTTAATTCTTTCTTTGTTTTAAGAAATGATAATACAAATAACATCTCTTTATTTATCCATTCATTCATTTCAGCAATGGTAATATCATTATCATTATTTAAGGTCTTATAAAACTGTGGTAAGGCTATATATTGGTTTTTATGTTGAATGAATACTAAACCATTATTAAAAAAATGATGATTAAGAACCACATCTCTACATTCACTTGTTTGTAAATATGCATCTATCTTTGTTAATATCTTACTTTTATTTTTGGTGAATATCTCGCTATTCTTATTATTATAGTCTGTTAGGTCTGTATCTTCTTTAAAGTAATCATTACCATAATTACTGCATAATTCTTCACCTTTCTTTATATCACGATAAGCAATGAAATAGAATATTTTCATATCTGATAAATTCTCGTGTGTTGGGACACTGATATGATGATAATTTATATTAGGTTCTTTATTATGGTTAAATATCTGTCCGTCACGAAGAAGAGTAAATTTTGTTTCTTCTCCTTCTTTATGAGCGAAGATATTTGAATTTAATTTCGTTGTAGTTGCATCAATAATATTATCAGTATTATTATTATTTAATACATCATCTAAATTATATGGTAATTCTCTAGGATACATCTCATCCCAAAGTTCCTGATTATAAATTAAATTAGAAACTAGAATATTATTTTCTCTTTTGATATCATCATAAATACCGTGTTCTATTAATAATAGGTCCCCCGCATAGATATCCTCAGTTGCTACTGCTTTACGATAGTCAATCTCTTTATCCCATTCAAATTCAAATTTACGGGACTTATAGATAGTATGAGTAGGATTAAGAATTGCCATTCTAATTATTTTTATTTTCTATTTTATATATAGATTAAATGCCACGAACTAAATCTACAGACCCTAAATCCTGCCCCGCCGGTAAAATGATTAATCCTAGAACTAATCGTTGTATTAAAGAAAATGGACCTACTGCTCGTAAATTAGGTTTTGTTGAAAAGAAGACACGAGGAAGAAAGAAAAAATCATCTTAAGATAATCTTATTATCAATTATAGATGGATTAAAAACATTATTAATAAGGTCTTCTATATTCTTTTTTATTTCATCATTAATATTGCAACAAGTGAATATATCTATATATACCGATTTAGATATCTCACATATATGTATAGTTATTGATGATAATGATATTATCTGAGTTATACTATAACCAACCAAATCATTTTTAATATTAAAATCAGTCTCATCAAAGTATTCAAATATGGTATCTCCTACTTTCTTCATATTCATAATTTTAATGATATCATTAATGAAATATTGAAGAACTACCTTATCATTTAAATTAGCACTACAACATTCCCTTAGGTCATAAATAAGAAGCTTACCGAACATCTTTTTCTATTAATATAGAGAAAGACAAAAAAATAAAATCTATAATTATAATAAATGGATTTAGAACAGATTTTTGACTGTAAAAATATAACCAAGTCTTCATTAAATCTTTATATGACTAAATTAAGAATACTTAACGATAATAAGCCAATAAAGAACCTAAACTATTTATATAACATTGATAATATCAAATCTAAAATTGAGAAGTATAAACCAAATACTCGTAGAACTTATATTATTAGTATTGTTTCTATTCTTAAATGTATGACAGCACCAGAGAAGAAACCACCGAAGAAACTAAAGAAATTATTCAATGATTATACAGCTATTATGAATGACTATAACAATAAACTTAAGGACCAAACAGAGATAACAGAAGGGACTAAGATTTTAAATGAAGATGATATTGAGAATACCTATAATGAGATTAAAGAAAAGGCAATGAAAAAAGAAGCATCAAAACAAGACCAACAAGACTATGTTATATTATCATTATATCATTTACAGCCCCCACGACGCAACAAGGATTATATATATATGAAGATTATTGATAGTTATTCATCAGATTTATCAAAAGATTATAATTATTATGATGGTTCAAAGTTCTATTATAATGTCTATAAGACTAGAGGGAAGTATCAAGAACAGATTATTGAAGTCCCTAAAGAACTAAAATTAATAATCAATAATTATATCAAAAAAAATAATATTAAAAATGATGAGTTCTTATTAACTGATAGAAATGGTAAAGACTTAACCAAGAATACCAATTCTATGACTGGCATTCTTAATCGTATTTTTAAAAGTAAAGTTGGGAGTTCTATGTTGCGTCGTAGTTTCTTAACTAATAAATACGGTAAAGAACGAGATGAATTAAATAAAGATGTTGAAGCGATGGGCACATCAAGCCAAGTTGCTAATAATAACTACATTAAAAAAACTTAATTATTATTTTACCATACTAGCCCATAAGCCCGCACGACTGAGGTTATTTGGTGAATAGGGATTATCACGCCAATTTCCTTTTATATTATCACTTCTTCGAAGGTATGCTTCACGGCGGCCATCATCATTATGACGAGTATAATCAGAATAATTTATATTTCCAAAATTAATCTTACGGTTATTATTAGGATTTACAACATAATACTTATGGGTCTTAGTATTAGATATATATAATTTCACATCATCCCCTAAATACTTCTTTAAATTCTCTAATACTTTCTTAGGGTCGCTTACTTTAATCAATTCTTTATATTTTAATTCGTTATTATTATAAAATGTCATATTAATAATTGTTATATTTTCTTTATATCTGTTTATTATAGATGTTGTCATTATATTCATTTGATAATGATGATGATGATGATATGTATGGCGGCAAGGTAGCTGTTAAATACTTAAATAAACTATTGAAAGAAAGTTATAAGTCTAAGAATAAGACTGATACTAATATAGATAATAAATATTATCTTGATAATGATTTATCAACTGATAAAACTAAGGTATATATCAATAAAGACACTAATGAGATATCTATGGTAAATAGAGGCACATCTGATATTAAAGATGTTATGACAGATGTTAAAATGTTTTTTGGATATAATGATGAACGATTTGATGAACCTCGGTTAATCTTAGATAAAATTAAAAGTAAATATCCTACATCAACTATAGATATACTCGGTCATAGTCTTGGTGCTAAGGTTGCGGAGGAAATAGGACGAGACCCAGTAGTTAAAAATATAATCACATTAAATAAACCTACTACGCCAAAGGACTTATTATATAAATCTAAAATTACAGATAAACAATATGATATTAGAACTAGTAAGGACTTAGTCTCAGTATTGGCACCACTACAGATAGACCCCAATGACCTTGTTATACCAAGTGAGACCAATAATTTATATACTGAACATAAGATTGATACTCTTGACAGACTACCACAAGACCTTATTATAGGCTCTGGTAAGAAACGGTTGAAAAAGGCTGATATTAAAACGGTTATATTACGGCATCTTAGAAAAAATAAAGATATCTCTAAAGAAGATAGACAATTGCTCAAGAACTACTTGAAGGACTAGTTATAATTAATTGATATGATGGTTATTCCATCTACTTGTTTATTTTTATTAATACCATCTATCATTATATGGTTAGTTGGTAGTTTTAGGTGTGTTGATGTTAGCAACTTTACCAAATCTCGATAGGTCAGATTAGTGAATTTGACTGTTTTATAATTATGAGTATATAGTAGTTGGTCCAATACCTCAAGATAACACTCACCCGTCTGGATGATATCATCAATCTTAACCTCATCAATATCAAATACTGTCAATTCAATTTTATGGGTCTTATAGATAGTGCAGTTATCATCACTATCCTCATTATCATCCACTACTACTTCTTTGATATTTATATCGGGGATTTTATAGATAGGTTTAGGTGTAGGTGTTGGCTCAGGCTCTGGGACTGGTTCTGGGACTGGCTTTGAGTTATAGGTAAAAATGATAAAAATCATATATAGATACATAACCAATTTGACAAAGTCAGGAATATCTACCTTAATGTTAATATTGATGTTATCATCGGCATTATTAATGATATAACCACTGATATTATAATAAACCATTTCTACCTCTCTAATTCTTAAGAACTCATTGAAGTCTCCATAAGGCTCAATGGTCTCTTTAATAATAGTATAATAAAGGGGTTGATTAGTATAATTGACTTTTGTTGATATGGCTGATACCATACCTACAAGGGTCATAAGGGTCATAAGGGTCATAAGGGTTGAAGGGGTCATAGGGTCTAAGGGTGAACTGCTCGTTAATATATATATACACGTTGTCCTTATATCCTTTTTTTCGACTTAAGGACGTGAGACCCTGAGGGGTTAGAGGGTTGGGCGTGTGTATATACCCAGGGGGTCTGGCAAGTTTGCTTTAAACTTTCGAAATTTGCTTTTGGATTATAAGCAAAATAGGCAAAAATAAAAGGGAAATTGGGCTGGGATTATTTAGATGTTCTAATATCTTGTAATAATTCTACTAATGCGGCCTCGCCTTTTGTATAATATTCTTTTAACATATAATCCCGAATGTCACTATCGGGTATATCGTCGAGCCTATCAACCCAAAACTCTTTTTTATTAGTTGGCTTTGATTGTATTTTATGCATATGAGCTCGGGTGAAATTGTAGGTTTTATAATCCTCGAAATATTTGGTAGTCTTTCGAATAGTATTATAATAATTTAAATCAAACATTATAATTATATATATTCGTTAATATATCCTTAAATATATTCTTTTGTAGAATTTGGATTATATTTTTGAAAATCTCTATTTGGCACATAATCTTCAATTGGAAATGTTTTTAAATAATGATAAATTGATATGATAGCTTCTTCATTATTTAAAATATTTTTTCTAAAATCTTCATAATACTTATAATCAATGTTTTCATTAAGACTATTATTTTTTTTAGGCATTATTATATATTCGTTAATTTATTCTTAAATATATTCTTTCATTTCGTGATTAAAATGAAGAGCCAATTTTCTATGGTTTATTCTTGTAATACTATGTTTAGTATCTTTTTTTATTTCATCATTATTAAATTTTTGTTTAATAAGTTTAGATAATCTAATACCAAATTTATGTTTATCCATCTCTATTTTAATTTTGCATTGTTCTAACCATTTAACCCATTCATTAAATAATTCTTGATTAGTATATTTATAACTTTCAAATGGAGTTTCATCACTATTTATATATTTTGCAACATTAATATTTAAGTCTTCAAGAAATAATAATATCTTGTCTTTATTCTGGTCTTTCACTTGTTGTTCTACTTCTGTTGTGGGTTTATCTATTTGGAAATTACCAGATGGTATAATAGCTTTAATATCAAATTTCATCAGACCTTCATATATCTGTCTAATTGCTATTTTATTATTCTCGATATTATTAATATAATCATTAAAAAACTCTTGATTACCTTTATAATAATTGGTGCATTCTACTTGGAAAAATCGCTGATAACTATCATCTGTTATTTTAACAACATTAAAATTATTAGTTGTCATATCATAATCACACATATTATCAATTTCAAAAGGTTGAATGCCTTTCGGATTAATTGGAATAGTTGGTTCAGTTATACGAGTTTTTAGATTATCGGAATTTGCAAAATTGTCAAGACCTTGAGCTTCATTAATACAAATAAATAATTTCTGGTATTCATACATCGAATGCTTTTCATATAATTTTTTAGCACTGTCTAATTCCTGATAATACTCCCCTAAAATTTGTTTAATAGGTGCTAGAAGTCTATTCTTACCAATTCTTTCTTCACCATATAATACCATACAAATATAACTTCTTTTTGCTGGTGTCTGCACTCGTTGGGCATATCTTGCAATAATAACATCAGCTATTTTTTTATCACCTACCAAATTATTACAAAATTCACACCATTCTTTAAAATAGTCCCTATCAGTTAATATTAATGGTTCTTCTTTGATTTTAAAGTCAATCCAACAATTATGTTCGTAGTCTTCTGTTATTAATGGTGGTGGTTTAAATACATTTCTCTCATAAACTCTAATATCAGGGTCATTTAACCATTCATCTACAAATGATACTTTCTTTTCTTTCATATTTACCATTATCTTACACTTTATGTGTTGAAAACTTTTAGAAAAATTATTGATTGACTGTAATTCATAACCTTTATGTGTTAAAGTTATTACCATTGGCGGATAAATAATTTTAGCGTTTGTTCTCTCAAACTCCATTTTTAATTCATCATAATATTTGATATCGTTTATTTTCTCTCTTACATATTCGTTAATATTAAAACCTTCTTTATAATCTTCTGGTAGTTCTAATTCATTATCAAAATCTTTAATTTTAAGTTCAATGTCATATCCTGTTTTATTCTTAGTATAAGTTGCGCAGTCTTTCAATAGTCCTGGTATCTCTGGTGATTTTAACAATTGGAAACCATCAAATATTAATGAGACCAATAAACCATCTTTATATCTTTCTATTAAACCCCTCTTATAAAAAAAATCAATATTATTCATTAAGATGTCGTTTTCTATTACTTGTAGAATTCTTGACACCGTTTTTCCGATTATATTTGTTTTATAATTTTTAAATACATTTTCATAGATGGTTTTAAACTCGTCTTTTAATATTAATGTCGTTAATAGAGGGTTTAATTCTTTTATTAATGACATTAATTTATAACCATTACATTTATTACTACCATTAATAACAGATATTATTTTAGTCTTTGCTTGGTCTCTAGTGCAGTTCTCTTCACTCATAATTTTAGAGAGGTATTTTTCACGGTTATTAAGATATTTATCTAGTCTTGGTGAGGTCATATTATATTTCTTTAGTAATTGGTTTAAAATTGATGGATGACTATTGACTTGGTCAATATCATAATATAAATCCTTACAAATGGTATGACGGACAGCAGAACAAAGAGGTTGAATTCCTACTCCTTTATCAGCATATAATCGGCCAATTCCATTACTATTTTCACCAGTCTTATAATTTATTTTAATAAGACCATATTCAGTCTCTAATAATTCCTTTGGAATAAATACATTACTTTTCATTTTTTTAAAAGATTTTAACGCATCGTAAGAACTAGTCCTTCTCATATCTTTTTCTTGTTCTTCAATTGTGTCTCTAAACTGGTCATAGTTTTTTATAATATAATCTAATTTTTTAATATTAATCTTATCATAATATATATCATTAATCATTATTATATAATATATATACATTATCTTTATACTAATTTTAACGAATAGAGGGGCGAGGAGACAGCAGTTCCAAAATTTATCGATATAGGAAAATGCAAAAGGTAAAATTTGTTTTTTCTTTTTTTAAAATTTTTCTATATAGAATTTTATAATAACTCCCAACCTCCCCCAACTCCTCTTTATCCTTATTATTCCTATTATTATAAAATCTTACTATAAAACCATATACTCTTATTATATATATATCCTTATCATTTTAATAATAAAATAAATAATAAATAGATATATAATAGTATAATGGTTAATAGAATAAGGAAATATATAGGAAAATATGGTTGAGGGGTTAGGAGAGGGGATAGATATAGATAGGGGGATATATGGTTAATAAAGACATATAAACAAATACTAACGATATATTATTAACAGATGCCAAATGCTAAACAATATGCAAGAATGAAGGATATAATGATGAATAACCCTGAGTTATTAATCAAAGAAAAAGAAAGGGTTAATAATGCCGTTAAGAATAAGTATAAAAACGATTTAGAATATCAAACAAAATGCAAACAATACCAGAAAGAATATTATAATCGTAGAAAAGAACAATTAAGAATTAGTGAGATTGGGGATAATCATTCTATTGAATGAATTATAGTAATTAATATACAACTGATTTAATCTATCAACAATTTCACCAATATCTACACCTATTAACGATGTAGTAAAAGGAGGTATAATATGAGCCATTCTAAAAGGAACAATATTCTCATCAAAGTAATTAAAGAATTGGTTATGAAGTTTAAGTATTTCATTAATATTAGTAGGAGATATATTTTGCTTATAAGTGATTAATTTCATCATATCTTGTTTAAGATTATCAATATTATTTTGAATAGTATCTATTAATGTTAGTATCTTAGGACCTGTGCCATAAGTCTCTACAATACCAACACGGCCACCTCTTTTTTTTCTACCAGCACCTGAACTACCAACTCCAAATATAGAACCAAGAGCTCCCAATATTCCTGCTGGTGCTGGTGGTGGTGCTGGTGCTGGTCCATATACAACAGGAGCAGCTGGTGGTCCAGCTAATGCGGCAGAAATAGAAGAAGCACCTGGAGGAGCAGAAATAGAACCAAGACCAAAAGGAACAGCAGGAGGCGGCGGCGGTGGTGGTGGAGCAGGAGCAGGAGCAGGAGCAGGAGCAGGAGCAGGTCTTGCAGGTCTTGTAGGTGGCGGTGGTGGTGGTATCATACCAACAGGAACAGGAGCAGGTCTTCCAGGATTAGTAGTAAAATTATTTTTAAGTTTTATCATTAAGTCAATATTATTTTTATAACTAGCTTTAACAGAAGCTACAAAACCATCTAAAGTTTTACTATCAATTGGTTGATTATAAGCATTAGACCGTAAAGCATTTAAATATTGATTATCTTGATATACTTTAGCATTAGAAGCCATAATATTAGCTGCATATTGCTTACTAGATTTAATATTATTCATATCAGGTGAAAAACTATCATAATAATTTTCATATAATAACACGGGCATATAATCTATATATATTATAGATTTAAAAAAATAAATATATATAATAATAATGATGATGAATGATGATAATGACAATGGAGATATAGACGAAGTTAATATGCGATTTGAACTAATGGAACAAATGGAAGAGATGAAGAAACATTTAAAAAAAAATAAAAACAATTTAACAGAAAAACAAATTAAAGACATTATGAGACCTCATTATAAAAATATAAAAGAACTTAGAAATAGTTATCATTTGTTAATATAAATTATTATCTTTAATATATTTACTAGCAGCACCTAATGGTAAGCCTTTTTCTTTCATAATCTTTTTAACCAAATTCATTCTATTTTCTTTTTTTGCTCCTGCTGATTTAGCTCCTGCTGATTTAGCAGCACCTTTCATTTTTTTAGAACACGGAATACAGGCCTTATTACCATTACAACCTGCAGACATTGCCCCACCTACAGCAACATCAGACGCATTCAAAGAACCTGCTATTTTTTTTTTACCTTTACCCCATCCAGTTGTAGCTCTTAAACCTTCTCTTGCACCTTTTGCTAATGTAGCACCAATAGGACCACCTACATAAGCTCCTAAAGCGGGAGCTGCAACATCTATAATACTACTAACAACAGGTTTCAAAAAAGTTCCCATATCTCCGCCTTTCAAATAACGAGGAACATTGCCAGAATGGCCATAATTATAATTAGATGGTGTAATAACATTAGTAGCATTTAAAATAAGTTTTCGTCCTTCTGTTTCTTTAGATTGGAGAAATGATGGTGGCATATATTCATATTGTCTTCTCATAGAACCTCCGGTTAATACAGGATTAACGACATTATTTAAATTATAAGTAGTAATAGCATCATTATAATAGAGTTTCATCAGTTTATTATTAATATCTCTAAAATGTGGATTATCGTATCTCATTAATCTTATCTAATAATAAAAAAGATAATAATAAAATTTATGATAATAACTCATCTATTTTATTTAAACAACCTCCGATTAAGGGATTACTATTAATCGGGATTTTATCTTTATTAAGCACAGTTTCAACAACCAATTCTTTATTTAAAATACCAGTGTAAATATCAGTATTACCTTTATCATTAATAATAAAACCGGTATTAGCAGTTATAATAACTATTTCAGGAATAAAATTGTCAGTAGTATTATTAATAACATCAATTTTAAATTGAATATTAAAATTACCAATACTACCATTAGAAAGAAAATAAGGAAGACCTAAATCTTTAGCAGGATTAATAAGAACTAAAGAGCCGGAGGTAGAATATAAATATTGGTTAATAGTGGTTATGGCTGGATTAGTATTTTGTTTTCCTGCATATCCATAAAATTCATACCAAGATTGAACCGAGCCGTTAGTTTTAGATAATCTATATAAATCTTGAGTAGTAGCAGATGATAATAAACCTGATTTATTATTAAAACTAACAGAAATATTTCTAATAGGTAAAAAAGAATTAGTATTTTTAATAGTAGTATTGGCCATAGGTCTTCTAACTGATAAAATAAATAAGTCTGGTATTTGATTTAATTGAAAATTTTGAGATATTATAATTTTAGAATTACCAGCATTTAATACATCACTATCTGTTGATATATAAACCGGATAATCAGTATAAGGGATTATATTTTTAGTAGGTAAATTATCAGTTTCTTGAATATTTAAAAAATTAAAAAGAAGATAGGCATTGGAAATAGGATTAGTAGCATCAAATGAAATAGAAATATTATCATTATTAGTAGTAAAAAATCGTTTAAGAGATGTATCAAGATTAATGTTTAAATTAAATGTATAGATACCATATATACCTTGATTATTATAATTATGTTTAGAATGAAATAAGAAAGGAGATATTAATAATGGTTCGGTAAATTCACTTTCAATAGTTATAATCCAAGTATCAGCAACATTGGTTGATATAAGACTGGCATCAGTTCCTCCAGCTGCTTTTGTATGAAGGACATTAATAGATTTTAGAGGATGTGCTCCTCGTGGTATTAAATGGTTATCATAACCACTTTCTTTATAATCTGCTGTAGGGTCAGCTTTACTTCCTATAGCATCTGTATAATTATTAAAATATAAATCTGGCATAGTTGGTGTCATACCGTTATATTTCTGAAATTCACGAGGTTCAATTAATTTAAGTAATTGTTGCATAACATCCTGAGTATTGATTGAAAAGGATGTATTATTTAAAGAACAAGTCATATTTTTCATAGAAGCGTGAATAGGAAATGATTGAAAACATTCACCAAGACCATAATTAAAAGCAGTAGCACCAACAGCAATATTAGTAATAGTTAATTTAATTTTATAAGTAGCATTAATCATAATATTTCTATCAATAATAGTATCTTCACTTGGAATAGCACAATTAAATATAATCTGATTATTATCAGCACTAATACTATTATATTGACAATATGAATTAATACTAGCCCCACTATAAACAGGATAATTTAATTTATTTGTAATATTTTCTATTCTAGGTTCGGCAGTTAAAATAGGATTAATATAGTCTGTCATTCTATATTATAGAAAGATGAAAAGAAAAACAATCATTACCATTATCATTAACATTATCATTAAACATAATCGTCTAATTTTCGCATACCTTTAGTAGCAGAAATAGCACTTCTTACAACTGGATTAGATTTCATAGCTGATGCAACACCAGCAGACATTGCACCACCAATTAGACGATGATTTTTTGATGATGAAATAGAACCACCACCAGAAGCAACAGTTGCAACAACTTGAGAAGTTAAAAGACCAGTAGTAATTGATGAAGAACCGGCAATAGTTGTAAAAACTCCTGAATTAACAGGGATAATAACTAATTCAGGAGTAATATCAGCTGATGTATAATTAATACCCGTAACATCAATTTGGAAATTAAATTGACCAATACAACCATTAGAAAGATTGGGAGGTAGTGAAAGGTCTCTTGCTGGATTAATAGCAAGAACAGAACCTGCAGTAAGTCGCATTAATGATGAAACATCAGTAATAGCAGCAGTATCAAGAGTTGAAACATAACTATTAGCACGTCCTGACCATTCCAGCCACGATTGTTGAACTCCATTAGCATATGACATTTCCCATAGTTGAATTTGAGAAGCTGAAGAAAGAAGACCGGAAGCATTATTAAAATTAACAGAGATATTACGAATTGGTAAGAACATATTAGGGTCAGTAATGGTTTGAGTATTAAGGGCTTTTCGTAGAACAATAAGGAATAAATCAGGAATTTGATTGAGTTGAATATTTTGTGATTTAATAGTATTAGTGCCACCATCTTTAGTAATAGTAGAAGAATTTGTGACCCCAGTAATATATCGTGGATAATCAGTAAAAGGGATTACATTTTTAGCTTGAACCATATCAGTGACTTGAGTAGTTAGGAAATTTAATAGTAGTTTAGCATCAGTAATAGAATTTAGAGTAATAGAAAAAGCACCAGTAGAACCAGCAGCAAGTTCAGGAATTTTGCTCCAAAATCGTTTTAGAGATGTATCAATATTAATATTAAGATTTAGAGTATTAAGACCAACAAAACCTTGATTAGTGCCTTCATTAAGACCTCCAAAGATAAAAGGAGATAGGAATAATGGTTCAGTAAGAATAACAGTAATTTCAGCATTAATAGTATTAGTATCAGTAATAACTGTTAATTTATTAGCATCACCTGCACCTTTACTATTAGTAATAGTAATAGAATTAAGAGGGAAAGCACCACGAGGAATAATACCGTCGTGAGTAGAATTATGAATAGAACCAAGAGGATTAAAATTTTCACTAATTTGAGTGGCATAATCTGGTTTTATATAACGACCTGCAGCAGTAAAACCAACACTATCAACATAACAAGGAGTAGTGCCTTGATATCTGGCAAGTTCTCGGGGATGTATCATTTTTAGAAGGACCGGTAGAACATCTTGAGTATTAACACTTACTGAAGTATTATTAATAGTAGCATTAATGGATGTAATAGAAGAATTGAGGGGGAAAGCTTGGAAAGCATCTGTAAAACCATATTTCATAAGCACGTCATTTGCTTTAGTTCCACCAGTAAGAGCAATAGTAAATTTATATGTAGCTTGAATTAGAACATTTCTATCAAGAATAGTATTTTCACTAGGAACTGAAACATTAAATGAAATTTGGGAAGTGCTGGAGGAAGTAGCATTAAAAGTTTGATAAGTATTTTGTGCTGCTCCTGAATAAACAGAATAAGGAATAGTGGGTTTAATTTCATTAATGCGGCTATCTTTAATCAAATAAGGAGCTATATCAGCCATAGTATTGTTCTATATAATTATTAAGATAATAATTTTTTCTTTTCAAATAATATTTTAATACTAGCTGAACCTCCAGACCATACATAAAAAGGTTTTAGTTCCCCTCGTTTATTTTTCCAATAAACCATAATATCAATATTATTCAATGGTCTATTAGATGTTAAACTAATTCTTCTATATTCGGCCGAAGGATTGTATAAAAGATTTGGTTTATATGAAAAGTCATCATTATTAACCATATCAGTAATAATTTGAGAAGTAAGATTATTTTGATTATAATCACTAACCAATTGATTATTATTAAATACCAATGGGGCTGATATCTGATTAGGAACTACAGGAATTTGTGATGTAGTAAAGATAATGGAAGCTATAGGATTAAAATTAGATAGTGTTGAATATTCTTGAGGAAAATCAATGTAATTAATACTACCAGAACCATCCCAATAAGCATTTTTTTTTAAATAATTAGTTCTAGTGCCGGTAATTCTAATTTGATATATATTTTGATTAATATCAGTAATATTATTTCTAACAGCAGGAAAAGATGAGAATAAACTAAATAGAGCCTTATTAAAATAAATACGGATATGATTACCTACAGATAAATAATTAAAATGGTCGTTATCTGCGACTAAATGGAATTTATTAGTATCATTATTAAAATATACGAATGGATATAAAACTGAATTTATAGAAACACCGACAGCAGCTTTTAAAGAAGTCATAGCAGTAGCAAAAGCAGTATTAATCATTTCAGCCACATCTTGAAAAGAATAACCATAATAATAAATACTATCTGTTTGAAAACCATTACTATTAGCAGAAGGAGCAGGGGGAACTGATACTTCTTTATGTGAAGGTTTCCAAATTAAATATGTAGGTGAAACGGTTATTTCAGTTGCACCATTCCAATAACTTAAATTAACAGAATATATCATTAAATTAGGATTACTTTGTTTAGGTTGAATAGCTGCTACATAAGTAGGTAATGAGATAGTATCTAAATCAAATCTAACAATACTCATATTATATAGACTAGGGTCAGTAATAATAGGACTATTTCTGGTTTCTCTAAAAGTTAATTGAGATGATTCTTCAGTGGTATTTTGGTAATTATTAAATTGTAAGTCATAATATATGTGGTCGGCCATTTTTAATATCTTATTTCTATAAAGAGAATGGATAAAAAAATAAAAGAACTATTAGGCATAATCTCAATAAATGAATATGAGATTATAGGAAGTAAAGCAGACCCGAATATTAATGACGAAGTTATAAGCGATATAGATGCCCGAGAAATAACATTCACAACTTATGAAGATGTATTAAAACATTTTCAAAATATCTTTGAAATTTTAAAGAATTCTAAGACTATGATTATAACTGATTTTAAAAGTGGCTATAATCATTTAACTGAACAACCTTATAGATGGAATTATAAGACTATTATGAATGGTTATCAATATGATGAAGAAAATACAAAAATTGATTTTATAGAAACATTAAAAATAAAATCAATAATTAAAATAGATACTATTATTTATATTAATGATGAATATATGGAGATGACCTTGAATTATTATTTCTCATTTCCTAATCATAAAAAGACCTATAATATTAAATCTAATAAAGAGATATTAAAAGATTTAAAAGAAGATATAAATCATTATTATGATGATGGCAATTATTATAAAGCAATGAAACGCCTTAAATCCTACTTAAAAATAAAAGAAAAAACTGATAAAGATTTGATAGATATTATCAATGGTCCTATTGGTATAATGGCTAAAGATAAATCAAGACTTGAAACCTTATTATATCTAAAAGAAAATACAAAGATAGATATCAAAAGGACTAAGAAAGATATCATTAATAAAATAAATGAATTAGACAACCAGATTAATGACAATGAATTAAAATCTATCTTTATTAAAATCTATAATAAATATAAGTAATATCTATGAATTTGGAAGAAAAAGGAAAGATTATAGCAGAGATTGTAAATAAACGAGACCCTCGAAAAAATAGGGATTTATATTGCGAGAATGATAAAAACCAAATTAAGAATTATTTAGAAGAAATTGAATTAGATGACGAAGATGAATATATACAACAAATGCCGAATAAGAAAACGGAACGTTCTATTTTATATATAACCGGTTCTTCTGGTTCGGGTAAGTCATATTATACAAAAGAATATATAAAACAATATAGAAAAACATTTCCAAAGAACCCAATTTATTTATTTTCATCGTTAAGTGATGACCCAACATTAGATAGTATCAAATTTTTAAAAAGAGTTAATTTAAATGATAAATTCTTAAATACGCCTTTTTCTATAGAAGACTTTGAGAATATGCTTATTATATTCGATGATACTGATGTAATATCTAATAAAATATTAAAAAAAAAACTAATGGATATTCAAAATCAAATTCTAGAAACTGGCCGACATACTAAAACCTCATTTATATATACATCTCATATTGCAAATAAAGGTTTAGAGACTAAACAAATATTAAATGAGGCTCATTCGCTAACTGTCTTTCCAAATACAGCAGGAGCAAGAACAATCAAATATCTATTAGAAGGATTATTTGGTTTAGATAAAAATCAAATAAAAAAAATTAAACAAATTGGAACAACTAAATCACGATGGATAACTATTCTTAAAACATATCCTTTAATAGTTCTTTATGACAAAGGCGCATATACTCTACGAAATAAAGATTAAAATTTACTCATTAAAAATGCTATCTGTTGTTGTTGTTCTTTAATGATTTTATATAATTCTTGTATAGCTTTAGTATTTAAGGCTGTAAAAGAGGTATAATCTAATGATTTGGCGTCTTCAACCTTTTTACCATAGATTAAATAATTATCACTTAAGTCCATATTATCAACATCTAAATCAATTTCAATTTTATTATTAGCTAATACATTAATAACTTTTCCATATCTTCGTTTATATCTATTCATATATGGTGTGGAATCAATAATTATTTCTTTTGTTTTGTCGTTAGTATTATCGGCAGCTAGTTTGAGTTCATCACCAACATTAACATTCAAATCAGTTTTTGATGTTAATATCATATTACCATTGTCTAATTTTTCAATGGTATCTACTTCAGCATTTATATTACCAATATAATCAGTAGATGTATAAACCAATTTTGATAATGCTGGTATTTGTTCAATATCGTGAGCTAGAAAACCATATTGTTTAACAATATCTTTATCTAATAAAACATTAAATGATTTAGGTTCTAATTGGTCTATAATAACAAGTGCTTCATCTATTTCTTGAATATCTCGTTTGCTTCTATGGTCGCTAATATCTACATTTGTTGATGTCTGTGTGCCATCAAACCACCATTTAGAATTAATCCCAGTATTTCTAACGTGATTAAGAATAAAAGAATTAGTTTTACCTGTATTAGAAGTTCCAACAGTCATTGTCCAAATACCATTGACATCATAAGGAATACTAAAATAACTTTTTGTAGCAACACCATCAGCTTGAACATAAGCAGAAGTTAATATAAAACTATTACTAGTTAAACCAGCATATAAATATGTATTAGCATTTACAGTTAAAGTTTGATTTATATTAACTGCAGATTCTCCTATAGTCATAACCATAGCACCGCCTGAATTTCCTGAAAATTTTATTAATCTAGGATTAACAACACTAAGAGTTATATCATTAGTTGCTGAATAAAGAGTATTTATACCATCAGCACCATTAACTCTTAATCCTCCTATACTACTATATCCAATAGTTTGTAAAACAAAATTAGAACTATCCCATCCTGTTGTTTGTTCTAATCTCACTAATGGTTGTAATGATGAACCTGATTTAACAGTTAATTTAGTGCTTGTAGAATGAGGAACATCGCCAATACCACAATTACCAGTAACTATAAAATTACCAGTAACTCTATAACCAGTATAACCATTTTCAGCTACCATATCTAAATAACCGGCAAGATTTTGCCATCCGATATAAGCTACTCTTGTATTGGTATTATTGAAAAAAGAAATATAACCAGGATTTGCTGAAGAACCAGCAAATATTGATATCCAACCATTAGAACTACCATTTTGAACTCTTATACCTTCTCCATTAGTGCCTGTTTGAACATCTAAAGTATAAGTAGCACTAGGTGGTGTGCCCATACCAATTTTACCATTTCCTCCAATATTTAATCGTGATATAGAAGCAGCACCATTAGAAGTATAGAATTGTAAATCATTTAAACTTCCCGCAATAGATGTTGATAATATCTTAGCACTATTAGCAGAAACAAAATCACGAATTCCAAATTCAATACCTGCTACTTGAGCTGGTGCATTAACAGCAGTTTCAACTCTTATCATTGCTGGTGATGCACTTTGAATATGTAATCGTTGTAATGGATTAGTTGTGCCTATTCCAACCAAACCATTTTCTTTAATTGTTAATCTACCTCCTGCAAAACTAGCAGAATCGACTTGCACTTCTCCAATTCCAATACTCAAAGGAATTTTAGATGAACCGCCATCACATCTTAATTGAGTAGTATAATTTGCATTATCAGCAATTTGAATTCCATAAGTATTATTAACAGTAGAACTTCCAATAGTTAATCTATTAGAAATAAAATTACCATTATTAATATAACCTAAATAACCATTTTCAGCTATCATATCAAAATAATTCGTAGTAGTAGTCCAACCAATATAACCTATTCTAGTATCATCAGCTCTATGAAAAGCAACAAATCCCGGTTTTGCAGAAACACCAGCATTTAAAGCTGACCAACCATTTAAACTTCCGTTTTCAACTTTTATTCCTTCACCGTTAGAAGTTGTTAATACTTCAAAATTATAAACACCTGTAGGACTAACACCAACTCCTATTTTTCCATCATCTTTAATAATTAATCGTGATATAGTAGCTCCGCCATTAGTAGTATAAAATTGTAAATCAGCTTTATTAGCAGCAGTAGTTGTTGATAATATCTTAACACTATTAGCGGAAGAAAAAGTAGGATTACCAAATTCTAAACCAGATACTTGTCCTATTGTATTAACATCAGTTTCAATTCTTATCATAGATGGTGATGAACCTTGAATATGCATCTTTTGTAATGCTGATAAAACACCAACTCCAATATTACCAGTAGAATTAATAATCATACGAGGAACACTTGTTGAAGAATTGCCACCGGTATTTAATATTAATGAATTAGGACTTTCTAAATATAAATTATTATTATAATTACTAGCTCCTCCTATACCTACAGAAGCAGTAATACTAAAATTATTAATAAATAACATATTAGCATTACTATTTAAAGTTGTATTTCGAACTTGTAATGAATTAGGAGCAGAAGTAATTACATTTAAAGTTCCAGTCATACTATCTCCAGTTTTTAATAGAAAAGCAGGAACACCGGTAATATTACCATAAGTTAAATTAGTTATATTAGAACCATTACCATATAAAATAGTAGATGGTGTTAAATCAGGTGGAAATACTGAAGGTTTATTTAAAGTAATTTTATTATAATCAAGAGCAGTAATATTAGAACCAATACCATATAAAATAGTAGATGGTGTTAGATTATCTTGTTTAGTAGTTTTATAATTCGTATTAACTCTATTTATACAAGTTGCTAAATAAGATGAATTAGGATTAATTCCTTCTGGAGTAAATGGTTCAACAACTGACATCAATCTATTAATAATAGATAAATAATATTATGGTTCTACAATAACAATACTACTTTCAATAGCAAGTGAATTTGGAAGAGTTATATTAGACCCTTGATATTTTTTAATTATTTTACTTTTAATATGATGAGGATATGTGAAGTATAGTTCATCAACCATCGTATCATATTTATTAATAATATTAATTAGTTCTTCGTTTGGTATCTCCTTATCTTTATAGATATTAAGAATATTTTCAATATGATGAGTTAATTTAATATACTTAGATTGATAGGCTTTGAATAATGATATTCTATCGTGAATTTTATATTGAGTGATTAAAGCTAATATTATAGTTATAGCACCATTAATAATAATATTAGTGTATTTAATATTATCACCATCTATATTACTACTATTAAGACAGGTCAGCACAGAACTACCGAGGATAGTTGGAAATAGACATATATTATTGATGGTATTATAATAACTATAAGATGCCTCACAACATAGACTATTAATATAACTACGGTCACGGTATTGTTTAAGATTATCCATTCTATATTAATATTAATATTAAAAATAATGTCTTTTCATTAATATTTAGATTTTTAAAGGTTTATTTAGATTTATAAGAGCTTGATTTATATATAAGCAACTAAAAATTTGCAAATTTTTCTTTATATATAATGGATTTCTATAATAATTAGATTTCTATTAATATTAATTAGATTTATAAGCCTTAAAAATCTAATTAATATTAACGAAAAGCCAATTTAGAAAGAATTAAATTAAAATATATATATAGAATGTCCAATTTTATTTTGAATAATCCTGATATGGATAAAGATGAGATTAAAAATAGAATTATCAATATGATATCTGATGAGGATATTAAAAAATATCTTGGCGTAGAAGGTCATAAGAAGATAATCAAATACAGTGATTTAGACAATTATAAAACTATTGATAAATTACTTAAAATAAATGATTATAAAATTATATTAATTGAAAGTCAGCATAATTCAGGGCATTGGGTAGTTATATTAAAATACAAGAAAGATAATAAAATAATTATTGAATACTTTAATAGCTATGGTATGAAACCCGAGGCTGATTTGTCCTATGTTGATAGTGCGACAAATAAATCATTAGAAAATGATAAAGGCAATTTAAATAATTTAATTAATGATGCTATCTCAAAAGGATATGAAGTTGTATATAATAAGAAGAGGTTTCAATCATCTAATAAAAAGGTCAATACTTGTGGCCGTTGGGTTATCCTTAGAATTATAATGATGAAACATTATAAGATGGACTTAGAAGAATTCAGTTCTTTTATAACTCAATTGAAAAAAAAATATAATGCTGAAGCTGATATCATCTGTGCAATGTTGATGCAATAATCTAATCTTTATATGCTATAACTTCTTTTAATCCATTTTCTTTTTCTATAGTCTTATAATTATAAGTCTTTAATTTAGATGGTTCAACTTGACGAAACCTATAATAATCATTAGTCTCATCTATCTTATTAACTTTAAAACCATTCTTTAATATAATTATAATAGCTTCTGGTAATTGATATTTATTCTTATCAACTAATACTGACTGGATTATATGAGTATTATCTTTAATTCCTGCTCCTCGTGGTCTTTTTTGTGTAAGTCCTAATTTTTTAGCAATTGTTCCATTAGCATCAATACAACGATTTGTTTTAGGGTTAAGAACCTTACCTTCTGGACATTCTTTAGCAACTGTCGAAGGTTGTGGTTGTTGTTGTGGTTGTGGTTGTGCTTCTGGTAATGTCTCGATTATATATGGTTGTTTATTAATAATTTTATCAGTATGTATATATATATCATATTTAAATATATATTTGAATATCTCTTTCATTTGGCTATCTGGTCGTTTAAGTAATATTAATAAGTCTTTTAAATATCCATTAATATCATCAGTAAAAGCACCAGCCTCAGAATAGTCCATAATTTTCTTGGTGAAGAATATCAAGTCTTTTTTATAGGATGTTAAATTTGACGCTAGGCCAAAATCATTCAAATAATATTCATAACCTAAATTTTTAATATAATAATTTTCATCAAATAATATATAATGATAACATCCCCCTTTTTTTACCTTACGATATAAGATATTATTATAATGAGCATCATTATGATTTAATTTTAAATACTTATTAAAACATATAATAGACATATATATTTGGCTTAATGCATTAAAAATAATATCACTGTTAATTGATTTATTTTTTTTAATTAAGCCAAATATTAATTCTGATAATGTTCCAGTGGCCAATTCATTTAAAATATAATAGGTATTTTGACAGATATAATTATTATATTGAAAAAGAAAATTAGGACATATTTTATTAATCAATATTTCATTAACTCTCATACCTACATCGATATCATTTTTATTCACATCTATTTTTTCAGCTACTTTAATAACAAATTCTAGTTCTTTTAAGTTTGTAAAATATGCAATATATACAACACCATAAGACCCTGATTTACTTATTTGTTTTCCTACTGTTATTTCGCTACCAATTTTATTATCTTTTATACATATATCTCCCAATTTTTCTCTAATTTTATTAAAGAAGATATTGATATTTTTATAAAGTTCAATTCTATCATTTAAATTATCTTTCATTTTATTATATATAATATATTTTATTATTGCAAGGTTAATTTACTTTTATAATTATGTATTTTTGTTATTCTTGCATCATTATATGCCCCAAACTTCTTATATTTTTCTTTAGTGTTAAAATTCTTAATATCAGTTGCGTCAGTCTCTTTCATAATATCTATTAAATCTTTTTTTATAATATCTAATTTTGATATAATATAAGACTTGCTATAACCGCTATTTGCTAATTGGTCTATTAAAAAATCAACATTAAATATATAACGAGGGTTTATAGATGATGGCAAACTCTTTTTTAATTCTTTTTCTTCTTTTGATAATGAATTATATTCATCTGGTATTACTTCACTTATTCTTACTGGTTCCACTGGTTCTTCCGGTTTAATTTTCTTAGGTCTTCCCCTTGGTTTAGGTGCTTCTTTAATCTTAATACATCTATTTGTTTTAGGGTTAAGAACCTTACCTTCTGGACATTCTTTTGATTTTGGTTCTTTTGGTTCTTTTGGTTCTTTTGGTTCTTTAATCTTAATACATCTATTTGTTTTAGGGTTAAGAACCTTATCTTCTGGACATTCTTTTGGTTTAAGTTCTTCAGGTTCTTCAGATTTAATTTTCTTAGGTCTTCCTCTTGGTTTCTTTTCTATTACTTTAGTATATTCATCATTAGTATTAGTATTAGTATTAGTATTAGTATTAGTATTAGTATTATTAAATTCATTGATAGTCTCTATTCTTTTATTGTTGTATTCTATAAATAATTTTATCTTTTCTTTTTTATTATCACTTTTAGTATCATTTAATGCATCATTAGCTATAGAGGATATCTCATTTAATTCTTCTAATATTTTTATTATCTCTTTAGCTCTTTTTTTTGCTGACTTAATTTTCTTTAAGTCTTCTATATCCTCATATATAGAATATACAAGTTCATTGGGTATTGATTTACCTATTTTTTTTAATAATTTAGTTTCTTCCATTTAATATTATCATAGATTTAATTTATTAGATACTGCCTTTATAATTAAATAGCCTCTTAACATTAATGCTTTGTCTTCATCTTCATATTTTAATTGACTATCATTATATCCAATCTGGTCAAATTTATTCATTAATTCATCTAAATCTTCAGCCTTTTGTTTAAGTTTGATTTTATCTTTATTTTCTTTTGATAATTTCTTAAGTTCTATTATAGCTTCTTCTAATTGTTTGCGATATTTTGGTTTTTCTTTAAGGTCTAATTTATATGTTTTATAAATTTTTTCAGGTTTAGGAGGTGGTGGAGGAGGTTGTAATTTTCTAATAATTTTTAGTAATTCATCCATTAACTTCATTTTAGTAGTATTCTCATAAGATGTTGTAACTTTACCTCTATTTTCTTTTTCTTGTATTTTATTAAAATATAAATATAATTTTTGTAGTCTATTAAAAGTATAGATATATACTTCTACTAATTCTTCTACACCTTTCTTATAATCTTCTATTAACTTTTCGGCATATTTAAATAATGTTATTAAATCTTCTTTAACATCTTTTTTATCTTTAACATTTACAACACCTTGTTTTATTACTCCTGTTTTTGTTTTAGGGACTTTTTTATCTACTGCTGATTTTATCTCTTCCATTGATTTAGGTTTTGGTTCTTTAGGTGGTTTGGGTTCTGGTGCTGGTTTGGGTTCTGGTGCTGGTTTGGGTTCTGGTGCTGGTGCTGGTGCTGGTGCTGATACTGGTTCTGGTGCAGGTTTAATTTTCTTAGGTCTTCCCCTTGGTTTAGGTGCTTCTTTAATCTTAATACATCGTCCTGTTTTAGGGTTTCTAATCTTACCCTCAGGGCATTCTTTAAGTTCTTTAGGTGGTAATTCTTCGCCTTTAGTTAATTTTTTTCCTATAGCTCCATCAGCTTTTACACATCGTCCTGTTTTGGGATTTCGTATTTTACCTTCGGGACATTCACCATCCTTAGAGAGTTGTTTAGGTTCTGATATTGGTTCTGGTTCTGGTTTTGGTGGTTCTGGAACTTGAACTTCTTCTATTTTATTCGTTTCTTCTACATATTCATAATTAATAGTTGTATTAACTTTGACTTTATTTTCTTTACTTAAATCAATGATAAAATCTTGAACCTTATCTAATCTTATATAATACATAGATACATTCGTCTTCATATCTTTTGCCACTCGTTCTTCTGCTTTAAATCCTGTATCTAATTTATAATAGTCGGCTTTATCATTTTGTTTTAAGTCTTCTAATATCTTTTTAAATTTTTTGAATTTAGGTGATGTATCATAACTAAATTTAGATGATATAATAGCTACTAATACTCCATCTTCTTCATCAAGCATATTATAAGCCTTTACAATAAAATCAATATCGTGCATATTACCATTCTCAGTTTTAATATTAAAAGGTGGGTTCATAAAAATATAATTATAATTATATCTTGATGAATATTTTAAGAAGTTATCATTTGTCCATATGACATTATCTATAGTCTCGTGTATAACACTACCAATTTGATGAAAAACTTTATTTACTTCTACACAATCAATCATAAAATTAGAACTATTTGAAAGTTTTAATAATGGTCCTATTAAATTACCAATTCCTGCGGTCGGTTCTAGTATCTTAATATTTTCTCTTGTATCATCTTTAATGCCTGATAATTCTATTAAATATTCAGCATATGAGCGTGGTGTAAAGAATGCATTCATTTTTTGTATAGTTTCTTTACTAAAATCAAATAGACCTAAGATATAATCTAATGGTTTATTTTCTTTTAAAGCCTTTCTTATTTCGGCTCTCATATCTTTGACTTCTTCATCAAAAATATCACTATCTTTTATTTCTATCAATGTAGCCAATCTATCTAAGTTTTTATTATTTTCAATTATATATTTCTTATAAAATTCTTGATATAACTTTTGTTTTAATTTTAATTTTTTATCTTTTGATAAAAATTTATTATTTGCTTCAAGGTCTAATATCTCCTGATTAAATACCTTAATAAATTCATTATTTTCAATATTATTGACATCATCAAACGATGGTAATTTTAATAGTCTTTTTTCAAAGGTATTAATATCATTCATTTTACCAAACATTCTCAAATACATATCTATATCTCTTTGTCGTTTTTGATTAATATCACCAACTAGAAAAGCTTCTTTAATATTTTGGCCGCCTATAGTTTCAAAATTATTAATACCAATTTCATTCATAACGTGATTGGCTTTCATTATAAATGGTTTAGTTAAACGAAATGCATCTTCTGGTGTCTGTGATTTATATAATGAGTTCATTATAGGAAAATAAACATTTACTTTTGATTTATCACCCATTTTATGACTATCTAAACGAATAGCTCGTGCTATAACTTGTTCTGTTATTGCATAATTCCAATAGGGTGTAAAAACAATAAAATTATTGGTTTCTTTAAATGATATACCTTCTTTAATAGCTAATGAGAATATAATTAATTTAATTTTATCAGTATTATATTTATCTATAACTTCTTGTTTTTTACTTTTTGATAATTCACCACTTATTAAATTATATGCTATCTTATTTTCAGTTAATAAATCCGTTAATATACTTATTTGTTTATCAAGGAATTGAACATATATAAGTGTCTTTTCATCTTTATGTTCTTTAAGAAAATCAATAACCCAATTAACCTTTTCTTTGCTGCCAAAAGTTCTTGTATTAATTAAAAAAGGGTCTTCTTCTGGGTCTGGTAATAATGATGGGTCATCATATGTTATTATAGGTGTAAAATGATATTCTACTTTAGGCATCATTTTAAGGTTCTCTCCTCCAATTCTATAAAATGATATTAAACCTTGATAATAATTCTTAAAAGCTTTTTCATCTTTATACATAATATCATTCATTTGTTCCATATCATATTCAACTAATGGTATTTTATTATAACCTAATGATATTATTGATTCTAAATCATAGGGACCATTAACAAATAATGTTCCTGTCATAAATAATTTTTTAATAACTTTACCACTATTTTCTAATAAATTTTTAGTTAATACATTACCGTCTAATTTTACATTACCTGTGCTAATACTTTTAAAACCTTTACGCACTTTTTCTCCTTTTGATATTAAATTTCTAAGATTATGTATCTCATCTATAATCATTAATGAATTGTCTTTAAAATCATATCTAGTTCTTATCATTTGTTGATATGATACAAAATTATAGATATATTCACCATTCTTTTTTATTGTTGGGTCTATACCATAATGAAACATCAATCCTATTGTATTTAAAACTAATGATGCAGGTAATATAAAATATACTGATGAATTTGGATTAAGTCTTGTGAATTCTTCCGCACAAGTAGTTGCAATAATGGTTTTACCTGTGCCAACTCCATAATATAGAATGAGTAATTCTTGAGCTGATACAGACCAATTTTCAATAATTCTTCTTTGATAATCACGGTATTTATCATAATTCCGTTCAAATGCCGTTTCTCCAAATTCATCATATTCAAATAACTTCTTATTAACTGAATTTCCGAATTGGTCTTTCTTCTTACCTCTGTAATATAGACCTTTATCAGTTTCTAAAAATTCATTTATATTAGCTATTGTATATGAACTAATAGGTTTTTGACTTCCTATATCTCGTTCTTTTGCTCCACCTTCTAATTTTTCTTTTCGGTAATCACTAAAAGCTTGTTTCCATTCTTCTTTATTTTTACTGATAATATCATTTATAGAATCATTTGTTTTACCTAATAGACAATTACATATATCTTTCATTTATTATTTATAAAGATAAAAAAAAAAAATAAATAATTATTTTTTATAAGTTGATGATGCTTTAATTAATGCATCTTTCCATTTTAAATTATATTTCTTTTGTGTTGATTTAACGTGATTAATCCATTTATTATTTTTATTAAGACCTTCTCCTGTTAAATCTCTTTCAGTATCATCTGCATAATGTAATCTTTCTTCATCATAATCCCATTTACGAGATTTTCTTTTATCATCACTAAAAGTAAATGATGAAGATTGTGGAGATGAATAAAGAGGATATGATGGTAAAGCCGTCCTATCAAATATACCTTCTAATTGTCTATTCAATTCATTTATATTATGTTGTCTTGCTTCTGGTTCTTGTATTTCATCTAATGTTCCAACACGATTTTTATAAGTATTAATCATTTTAGCAGGTATTAATTCTTTTATGAATGGATATAACTTTAATTTATCTCTAATTGTTAAATTTGGTTGATAATCACGACCACTAAATAATTCATCTAAAGTATTCATATTAAGTCCTTTTTGTCTAATTAAATTTTCTACTCTATCTTTAGTTAAATCATTCATTAAATCTATATGTGCTGGTCCTAGTCTTCTTGCATAATTTCTATGTTCTATTGGAAATTGTGAATATATCCTAAATCCGTTAATACTTGGTATTAATGGATATGATAATTCAGCCGATACTTCAAATGGCTCTTGTCTATACATTTATTATTTATATAGATAAAAATAATTAAGAAATGTTTAATTCTTTCTTTGTTTTAAGAAATGATAATACAAA
>Ga0209770_10000314_pt1 | contig 26955 bp, 20 predicted proteins | sample LauGreSu1BDMLBDD_2_FD_187572 | JGI IMG/M metagenome (GOLD analysis project Ga0209770, IMG submission 187572) | Freshwater lake microbial communities from Lake Michigan, USA - Su13.BD.MLB.DD (SPAdes) (version 2) | ecosystem: Environmental > Aquatic > Freshwater > Lake | place: Lake Michigan, USA...
CGGCCGCCATTCTCGTGATCTACGCCACCGTGCTGGGCCTGCTGGCCGGTTTGGCGGCGGCGGTCGTTCGTCCTCTGATCGAGCAAGGCCGGCAGCTGTGGACCGACCTGCCGACGCGCCTTGAACTGCTCCAGGAGAAGCTCCATCAATGGGGCGTCTTGCCCGAGGGCACGTCGTTCGCCGAGCTCCTGAAGCAGGCTCCGGTCGCGGGCAGCACCGACGCGGTGACCACCGTGCTGCTGGCCATCTGGAGCTTCGTCGGCGGCGTGTTCGGCATGGTCACGATCCTGCTGCTGACCTTTTACCTGCTGGTGGACTCCGAACATCTGTTCGCCCTGTTGGTGCGGCTGTTTCCAAAATCGCAGCGCGCGCGCGTCTCGAAGGTCGGCGCGGAGGTGTCGGTCAAGGTCAGCGCATGGCTGGGGGGGCAAATCCTGCTTGGCTTCATTATCGGCATCACGTCGGCGGTCGGCCTGGCGCTGCTCGGGGTGCCGTACTTCTTCGTGCTGGCGTTAATCGCCGGCGTGGGCGAAATGATTCCCATGGTCGGCCCGCTGCTCGCGGCCATTCCCACCATCGCCGTCGCTTTTACCGTGTCGCCGACCCTGGGGCTGGCGACGGCGGCCTTTTGCTGGGCTGTCCAGATTATCGAGAACAACTTCCTCGTGCCGAAGGTGATGAGCCAGCAGGTGGGCTTGAGCGCCATCACGGTGATCGTGGCGCTCATCATCGGCAGTTCGCTGCTCGGCCTGGCCGGCGCGCTGCTGGCGGTACCGACGGCCGCCATCATCCAGGTGTTGTTCGAGGAGCTGGTGCTGGCTGATCAGGAAGCATGAAACGTGGCCCCGCTCCCCTTGTCGCGTTCCTTGCGTATTCGGTAATTTCGATCGCCCTCACCTGGCCGCTCGTACTGGGAGCCGGCAGCAACGTGCCCGGCGACTTCGGCGACTCGTTGCTCAATATGTGGATCCTGGCGTGGGGCGCCGAGCACCTGCCGCAGTTGCTGACCGGCGCGATCAGCTGGACGCAGTTCTGGGACGCCAACATCTTCCATCCCGCGCCGCTGGCACTGGCGTTGTCGGAACACCTGTTCGGGCAGGTGGTGCAGATCCTGCCGGTCTACTGGCTCACCGGCAACATCGTCCTGTGCTACAACCTGTTGTTCATCTCGACGTTCGTGCTCTCGGCGTTGGGCACCTACCTGCTCGTGTTCGATCTGACCGGCGATCGCCGCGCCGCCTTCATTGCCGGACTGGTCTACGGCTTCCTGCCGTACCGCATTGCCTCGGTGCCGCACCTGCAGGTGTTGAGCTCGCAGTGGATGCCGTTTGCGCTGTGGGGACTGAACCGCTTCGTCACCTTGATCTCCGCCTCGGCGGACGACCGACCGCTTCGGCGCGGCCTCGCCGAAGGTCGCTTCGCGAGCGAAGGCGGGCCGGCTCCCGGCTCCCGGATCCCGGCGTACAGGGCGCTCGCCCTCGGAACCGGCGCCCTGGTTCTACAGAACTGGTCGTGCGGGTACTACCTGCTCTACTTCGCCCCGTTCGCGCCGCTGTTCGTGTTGCACCGCATGTGGGCCCTCGGCACCTTGGGCACGTTAGGCACCCAACGCACCCGCCGCACATGGATTGGTCTGGTCGTCGCGGCGGTGGTCACCCTGGTCTTGACGCTGCCGTTCCTGCTTCCATACACGAAGGCGCAGCAACAGTTCGGCTTCGAGCGATCGTTCGGCGAGGTGGTCCAGTACTCGGCCAACGTGTGGTCGTACCTGACCGCGTCCGAGAACCTGTGGTTGCTTGGCAAGGCGCTGCGCTATTACCCGCACGGCGAGGGCGAGACGTTTCTCGGGTTCGTGCCGTGGCTGCTTGCGCTGGTAGCGCTGATTGCGCTGATCGCCGACAACGGGTCGGCTCCGCCGGCAGCGCCCGCTGCGGGCCAGGCCCCGTCGCGGCCGCGGCGCCGCATTCTGATCTGGTTGCTTGCCGTCGCCGTCTTCACACAGCTCATCGCCGTGGTTAGCGCCGTCATCTTCGGCGGCTTCGACCTCGACGTGCTGGGCGTGGCCATTCGCGCGCGCACGCCGCAGCGGTTAATCTGGCAGTTCCTGGCCGCCGCGGCGCTGCTGCTCGCCGTGTCGCCGCGCACGCGCGCGACCGCCGCGCGGGTGTCGCGTTCGCCGCTCGCGTTCTGCGCCGTCGCCACGGTCGTGGCAATGTGGCTGTCGCTCGGCCCGCTGCCCAAGGCGGGCGACGCGCTGGTCTCGGGGTTTGGGTTGTACGGCGTGCTCTACGAGTACGTGCCCGGCTTCAACGGCGTGCGCGTGCCGGCGCGCTACGCGATGATCGCGGGGTTGTTCCTGGCGGTGATGGCCGGCTACGGCATCGCCCTTCTGACTTCTCGCTTCTCGCTTCTCACTTCGCGCGCGGCCACGGCGCTCGCCGCCGCGTTGATTGTCATCGAAGGCGCCGCCATCCCCATGGAGATGAACCGCGCGTGGGCGCAGAACGAAGCCATGCCGCCGGCGCGGGTCTTTGCGGCGAGGGCGCCGGGCCACCGGGGCGTTGGCGACGGGGTCCCCGCGGTCTACGGCGCGGTCGCCGCCTTGCCGGCCGGCTCGGCCATCACCGAGTTCCCGTTTGGTGACGCCGCCTGGGAAATTCGCTACGTTTATTACGCCGCCGCGCACTGGAAGCCCATCACCAACGGTTACAGCGGTAACTTCCCGCCCGATTACAGCGCCAGGGTCGCGCGCCTCAAGAACGTCACGGTAGCTCCCGACGCGGCGTGGCAGGCGCTGGTCGGCTCCGGGAGCACGCACGCCGTGGTGCACCCGGCGGCTTTCGCCAATCCGGCCGATGCCGCGGCCGTGCAGGCCTGGCTCCAGGCGCACGGCGCGCGGCTGGTTGAAACCTTCGCAGACAGGGACGCGCTCTACGCGATACGCTAGGGCGGTATGCGCGCCGATCCGCTCTCATTCCTGAACGCCGAACTCACCTCGCTCAAAGAACAGGGGCTCTACCGCAAGCTTCGCATCCTCGAAGGCGAGCCGGCGGCCCACGCCACGTTCGACCACCAATCGGTCGTCAACCTGTCGTCGAACAACTACCTGGGCCTGGCCACGCACCCCCGGTTGAAGCAGGCGGCGATCGACGCCGTCGCGAAGTTCGGCGTCGGCTCCGGCGCCGTGCGCACCATTTCGGGCACCATGGAAATGCACATGGAGCTCGAGCGCCGGCTCGCCAAGTTCAAGCACGTCGAGTCGGTGGTCGTCTTCCAGAGCGGCTTTGCCGCCAACGCCGGCACCGTCTCCGCCGTGCTCACCAAGGACGACGTCGTCGTCTCGGACGAATTGAATCACGCCAGCATCATCGACGGCTGCCGCCTGAGCCGGGCCGCCATCAAGGTGTTCCCGCACAAGGACGTCGACGCGGCGCGCAAGATCCTGAAGGAACTGCCCGCCTCGCAGCGCAAGATCCTGATCACCGACGGCGTGTTCTCCATGGAAGGCGACCTCGGCCCGCTGCCCGACCTGTGCACCGTCGCCGAGGAGTACGGCGCCATCATGATGGTGGACGATGCGCATGCGAGCGGGGTGTTTGGCACCAACGGCAGCGGCACGGTCGATCATTTCAAGTGCCATGGCCGCGTGGACATCCAGGTCGGCACGCTGTCGAAGGCGGTCGGCGTGCTTGGCGGCTACGTGGCCGGCACCGGCGCGCTGATCGAGTTCCTGTATCACCGCGCGCGGCCGTTCCTGTTTTCGACTTCGCATCCGCCGGCGGTGACCGCCGCCTGCCTTGCCGCGCTCGACGTGCTCGAAAGCGAGCCGCAATGGATTGAGCGGCTGTGGGCCAACACGAAGTTCTTCAAGGCCGGCCTCGAATCGCTCGGCTTCAACACCGGCGTCAGCGAGAGCCCGATCACGCCGGTGATTGTCGGCCAGGCCGCGACCGCCGCGAAGATGTCGGACGCCCTCTTTGCCCAGGGCGTATTCGCCCAGAGCATTGGTTTTCCGACCGTGGCCCGCGACAAGGCCCGTTTGCGCACGATCGTGGCCGCGACGCATACCCGCGAGGACCTGCAGTACGCGCTCGACATGTTTGCCAAGGTGGGCAGGGAACTCGGCGTGATCAATTAACGTCCGAGTTTAGAGCCGATGCCGAAGGCGTTCTTCAAGCGTTACACCCACGACCTCACCTCCGACGAGTTGGGGAAGCTGTTTACGCGGGAGACGCCCGAGGCGTATCGGTTCTTCGCCAAGGGCATCAACACGGCCGAGCTCGAGGGCCTGCCTTGGTACAGGAAGGCGGCCAAGTACGCCCAGGGGTTCTTCCTGGCGTTCACCATGCGCCTGTCGCCCGCGCGCCGGCTGATGTACGGCGTGTCGCTGGCCCTGTCGGTGATCGGCCTGGTCCAGCTGTTCCGCGGCTTTGGCCTCATCAGCGTCCCGATTCCGATCGCGCTGTTCTTCGTCCACATCCGGGTGCCGGGACCGGTGTTTGCCGACGGCACGCTGTGGCTGCTCGCCGGCTTCCTGCTGATGAACCTGCTGGTGCTGCTCGAGGTCGCCGACCGGCTCTCGCTCAAGCGCGATCTCGAGGTGGCCCGGGAAATTCAGCAGGCCATGCTGCCCGAAGGCACGTGGTCGGGGCCGGGCGTCGAGGCGTTTGGCCTCACCAAGCCGGCCAACACGGTGGGCGGCGACTTCTACGACATCCTGCCGCAACCCGACGGCACGGTGCTCGTCGCGCTTGGCGACGTCGCCGGCAAGGCCAGTCCCGCGGCGCTGCTCATGGCGCTGCTGCTCGCCATCTTGCGCACCCTCGTCGACGAAGGCCTGCCGCTGCCGGCGCTCGTCAAGCGCCTCAACCTGCAGGTGTCGCGCCACGCGCCCGCCTCGCGGTTCATCACGTTGTTCCTCGCCTCCTACACCCCGGCGACGGGCCGGCTCGAATTCGTCAACGCCGGGCAGACCCCGCCGCTGCTCCGCCGGCAAGATGGAACCATTGCCCGGCTGATGAGCGGCGGGGTCGCGCTCGGCATGTTCGAGGGCAGCGAGTACGAGTCGGGCGAAGTGCACCTGAGCCCGGGTGATGCGTTGCTGATGTATAGCGACGGGCTGACCGAGGCCGAAAGCCCCGATGGCACGCCCTTCGACGAGGCCGGGCTGGAACGGACGCTGGCGCTCTATGCCGGCGCCTACCAGCAGGCGGCGGCCGGCGAGCTCGGCCGTGCGGTGTTCGACGCGGTCGAGCGTCACCGGCGGGATCAGCGCCTGGCCGACGATCTGACCGTGCTGGTGCTGAGCCGCCTGTCCTGAGCGACGCCCGCTGCCCGCCTGCGGGCAGCGGCGCGAGCCGCGGGGGGGTGGCGGCAATCCGTTAGTCTCGTTCGTCCCACTGGCGTCTAATGAACCTGACGGGAGCCGGGAGTCGGGAGTCCCATTTAGCCTCTAGCCTCGGAATGCTTCAACGCCTTCTTGTCTTGATCGCCTTCTGCGCCACGTTCGCGTCGACCGTCGCCTTGGCGGCGGTGGGTCCGGTCGCGCGCCAGGCGCCCGTTCCGGCACAAGACGCCGAAGAACTGTCCTTGCAGGCCTTCATGGAGGCGGTCGAGACCGCCATCTCGACCATGGACCGCAACCGCTGGGCCGAGTTGCTGTCGCCAATCGCCGACCGCGACCAGTCGCTCGAGTTCTTCGACGCCATGGTGCCCCAGGGCATCACCCGCGTCGTGATCAAGGAGCGCGACCGTTCGGCGTTGCCGGGCGCGCTGCCGGGCGAGGGCTACCGGCTGATGCTCGAGGTGTTCCTCGAGACGGGCACTCGCGGTCGCATCGCAACCTGGCGGCTCGACATCCGCCGCCCCCGCGGCGACGACCTGGGCCGCCAGCCCTGGCGCATCGTAGGCGAAGACCGGCTGGCGTCGATCGAGGGCCTGCACCGGCTGGCGCTGCAGGGCGAAAAGCAGTTCACGGCGCGCGGCCTCGTGATCACCGCCATCGACTTCACCTTGCGCCTGCCGGCCGGCGACGTGTTTGTCGCCGAAACCGCGGAAGGCGTCACCGCCCTGGTGTTGCTCGGCGAGGGCACCATGACGTTCGAGCCGGCGCCCAAGGAAGAGCGCGGCCAGCTGCGGCTGTTTGCCGGCGCCGAGACGCTCGAGACGCCGTTCAGCGTGGCCTTCGTGCGCATCAACCCGTTCGAGTTCGAGCAGCGGGTCGCTGAGGACATGCTGGTGGCGGCGGCAATCGAGCCCCGGCAGCTGCGCCGCGCCCAGGCGGTCTTCGACGAGGATGTCGCCAAGTCGTTCAACCTCGACCTGAGCGACTTGAGCCGCGAGGTCTGGTCGCTGCTGCCCCAGCCCGGCGACTTCGTCGCCGAAGTCCGCACGCGGCGGTTCGACGCCATCACCTACGCGCGCTCGAGCGGCGAGCCCGAGGACGTGTCGCTGTTCCAGCGCGCCCGCCGCCGCAACATTGCCGCCTATGCCTCGGAACAGAAGCTGGCCAGCCGCGGCCGCTTCTACGACGAAGACGACCTGATCGACTACGACATCACCGACTACGACGTCGACGCGCAGTACTTCCCGGACCGCGAGTGGATGGAGGGGCGCACGCGCATCAAGCTGCGCGTCAAGTCGCACGCCCTCGCCGTGCTCACCCTGCGCTTTGCCGACACCCTGAATGTGTCGTCGGTGACGAGCGCCGAGTTCGGCCGCCTGCTGTTCCTGCGCGTCCGCAACCAGAACAGCGTGCTCATCAACGTGCCCTCGCCGGTCGCGCGCGACTTCGCGCTCACGCTCACGCTCACCTACAGCGGCCGCCTGCCGCCCATCAACATTCAGGACGAGTCCATCGCTGTCGGTGGCGGCAACCCCGAGACCGGTGGAGGCAACCCTTTCTTGTCCACCGTAGCGCCTGGCGTGAAGGTGGAAGGGTTGCCTGGCCAGGGCCAGCGCAACACGCAGCCTGAGGACATGCCGTTGGTGCCGGCGGAGCCGAAGTGGCTGCTGAGCAACCGCAGCTACTGGTATCCGCAGGCGCAGGTCTCCGACTTCGCGCGCGCGCGCATTCGCATCACCGTGCCGGCCGACTACGCGGTGGTGGCGTCGGGCGTGCTCGAGGCCGGCTCGCCGGCGGCGGCCGCGGCCGCGCTCGTCGAAGGCTCGCGCGGCAACGTGCCGCGGGTGTCGTACACGTTCAACTCGCCGCAGCCGCTGCGCTACCTTGCCATGCTGGTGAGCAAGATGACGCGCGTGGACGCGGCGACGGTGGCGCTCGACATCGTCACCCGGGCCGCGCCCCGGGTGCTGATCACGGTGCCCGGCGACACGCTGGCGCAGCAGCTGGCCCGGCTGCAGGCGCAGGCGTTTGCCGTGCCGCCGGTCGGCGCGCGCAACACCATGCAGCTGGCGGTGGACGCCAACCGCCGGCAGGAGGCCAAGTCGCGCGACACGGTGGCGCTCGGCGCCGAGATCGTGCGGCTCTATTCATCGCTGGTCGGCGACGTCCCCTACGACGCGCTCACCGTCGCCATGGTCGAGGACGACACGCCGGGCGGCCATTCGCCGGGCTATTTCGCCATGATCAACAACCCGCCGCCGATCACCGCGCACAACTGGCGCGGCGACCCGGCGGCCTTTGCCGGCTTCCCCGAGTTCTTCTTGGCGCACGAGCTGGCGCACCAGTGGTTCGGGCAGGCGGTGGGCTGGAAGAACTACCACGAGCAGTGGCTGAGCGAGGGCTTCGCGCAGTACTTCGCCGCGCTGTTTGCCCGCGAGCGGCGCGGCGAAGAGGCATTTCGCGACATCCTGCGCCAGTTCCGGCGCTGGGCGATCAGCGACTCCGACCAGGGTCCGGTGTACCTGGGCTACCGCCTGGGCCACATCAAGGGCGACAGCCGGGTGTTCCGCGCGCTGGTCTACAACAAGGGTGCGGCGGTGCTGCACATGCTGCGGCGCCTGGTCGGCGACGAGGCGTTTTTCCGCGGCCTGAAGCGGTATTACGCCGAGAACCGCTTCAAGAAGGCAGGCACCGACGACCTGCGCCGGGCCATGGAGGCCGAAAGCGGCCGCAGCCTCGACCGCTTTTTCGAGCGGTGGATTTACGACTCGGCCATTCCCCGCCTGCGGTTCAGTGCCGCCCAGGAGGGCCAGGAACTGGTCGTGCGGTTCGAGCAGGCCGGCGAGGTCTTCGATGTGCCGGTGACCGTCACTGTGACCTATGCCGACGGCAAGACCGCGGACTACCTCGTGACCCTGACCGAGGCCGCCACTGAGCAGCGCCTTCCCCTGACGGGCGCCTTCCGGTCGGTGGAAGCCAACCAGGACGGCGGGGCGGTGGCGGTCATAGAACGACGATAGCGCCGGACCCTTGCCCCCGGGAGCCGGGGATCCGGGACCCGCGCACCAAGCAAACGCACTTTTCGACCGGATCCCGGGCCCCGGACCCTTGCCCCCGGAGCCGGGATCCGGGACCCGCGCACCAAGCAACCGCACTTTTCGACCGGATCCCGGGCCCCGGACCCCGGATCCCGGTCGCTCCCCTGATATCATCCTAAAGTCATGGAAAACGTCACGCTGACCATTGATGGCCGCCAGTTGTCCGTGCCGAAGGGCACCACGGTCCTCAAGGCCGCCATCGAGGCCGGCATCCAGGTTCCCTATTACTGCTACCACCCCGGTCTTGGCATCGATGCGTCGTGCCGCGTCTGCCTGGTGAAGATCGAGAAGATGGGCAAGCTGCAGACCTCGTGCTCGACGCCGGTGGCCGAGGGCATGGTGGTGCACACCAAGGACCCCGAGGCCGTCGAAGGCCGCAAGGGCGTCTTCGAGTTCCTGCTGATCAACCACCCGCTCGACTGCCCGGTGTGCGACAAGGGCGGCGAGTGCCCGCTGCAGGACTTCTCCTACGCGTTCGGCAACGACGCCAGCCGCATGGACTTCCCGCGCCGCACCTTCGACGGCGAGGGCGTGAAGGCCGACATCGACTTCGGCCCGACCCTGATGCTGAACCGCAACCGCTGCATCCTGTGCACGCGCTGCAGCCGCTTCATGGCCGAGGTGGACGGCGACGCGCAGATCGGCACCATCAACCGTGGCAACGGCAGCGAAATCGCGACCTTCAACGAGCAGGGCGTCCACTCGCTGCTCTCGGGCAACCTGATGGACGTGTGCCCGGTCGGCGCCATCACCACCAAGCAGTACCGCTTCCGCTCGCGGCCGTGGGACAACCCGCACGCGGTCGACACCACCTGCACCTTGTGCTCGAAGGGCTGCAGCACCACGGCGTGGCTCAAGGCCAAGCCCGAGTGGGCCAAGGGCGCGCGCCTGGCGCGCGTCACCCCGCGTTACAACGCCGCGGTCAACGACTTCTGGATGTGCGACATCGGCCGCTTCCAGTACCTCTGGGTCGAAAGCGAGCAGCGCCTGCGCAAGCCCACGATCCTGACCAAGGACGGGGTGCAGCAGGTGGCGACGTGGAAGGACGCGTTGATGCGCGTCCGCGACCTGCTCGACGCGGCCGGCCGCAAGGACCCCGCGTCGGTGCGCATGCTGGCCTCGGCCCACGCCTCGCACGAGGAACTCTACCTGTTGAAGCGCCTCGCCGAGGACCTCAAGGGCGAAGGCGGCGCGTCGCACGTGCACGTGGCGTGGCGCCGCACCGAGAAGCCGCAGCCCGCCAACACCAAGTTCCGGGTGCCGGCCGTGGATGCGCCCAACGTCAACGGCGCGCGCGACCTCGGACTCGCGGTGGTCGCCGACAACGGCGCCGGCGATGCGGATCTCTCGGCCCTGCGCACGGCCATCGACCAGGGCCGCGTCACGGTGCTCTACCTGCTCGACCCTGGCCCCGACGGTTCGATGGGCGACCTCACCTGGCTGCTCGAGGCCCGCAAGGCCGGCCGCGTGCCGGTGATCGTCTACCAGGGCGTGCTGCAGTCGGAGCTGTCGAAGCTCGCCGACGTGGTGCTGCCGGGCGCGGCGTGGGTGGAGAAAGACGCCACCTACACCAACGACCAGGGCATGGTGCAGGCGGCTTCGAAGGCCCTCAACGCGCCGGGTGAAGCGGTCGAAGACTGGCAGATTCTCACCAGCGTGGCGGCCGCGCTGGGCCTGCCCTACACCTACACCACCTCGCAGCAGGTGCGCGCGGATGTGGCTGCGTTCCTGGCGGCCCGCCCCGAGTACGCGACCCTCACGGACACGGTGTTCAACCGCCCGGTCAGCGCGGAACACTGGCTCAAGGCCAGCAACCCCATGGAGCGCTGGAAGTGGGACACGATGTTCCAGGACCTGCCGCCCGTGAAGGGCCACAACGTGCAAATGGAGCAAATGGCCCAGGCCACGGTGATTCCGCTCCGCCTCGTAACGGATGAGATCTCGCGGACATCAGAGTAAGAGTTGCCAGAAGGGCGGCACCGTAATGCCGCCGGGACAAAAATGGAAAACGTTTCGCTGTTCGGCGCGTTTGTCGCCGGGGTGTTGAGCTTCATCTCCCCGTGCGTCCTCCCGCTCATTCCCGGCTACCTGTCGTTCATCTCGGGCGTCTCGCTCGAAGAGATGCGCGGCATGCCCGGCGGCACGGCGGCGGTCGGCGGCGTCAGCGCCGCGGCCAAGCGCCAAGTGATCATCACCTCGCTGTTTTTCATTCTCGGCTTCTCGCTGGTGTTCGTCACGCTCGGCGCGTCGGCCACCTACCTGGGCCAGTTCCTGATGGAACGGCTCACCATGTTCGGCAAGGTCGCCGGCGTGCTGCTGATCATTTTCGGCCTGCACACCATCGGCGTCTTCAAGATCCCGTTCCTGCTCAACGAAGCGCGCGTCCAGGCCAACACCAAGCCGGCCAGCGTCATCGGCGCCGTGATCGTCGGCATCTCGTTCGCCTTCGGCTGGACGCCGTGCATCGGCCCCATCCTGTCGGCCATCCTGCTGGTGGCCGCGCAGCAGGACTCGGTCGGCCAGGGCATCGTGCTGCTCTCCACCTATTCCCTGGGCCTCGCCATCCCGTTCCTGCTGACGGCGCTGGCCATCAACCGGTTCTTCGTCGCCTTCGCCAAGATTCGCCGTTACTACCACGCGATCGAGATCGTGTCGGGCACGCTGATGATCATCATTGGCGTCCTCATCTTCACGAACCGTTTCACGGTCATCGCGCAGTGGCTCACGCCGTATCTGCCAACCTTCTGATTTGAAAGTTGAAAGTTGGCAGTTGAAGTTTCAGTGTCCAGTTGCCTCGTGAACGAGCATTGGAACCTGCACTGAAACTGCCACTGCAACTCTGAACTGCAACTTTCAACTTTCAACTTCCAGGTTTCAACTATCTGCTATTCTTCCCCTCGTGGGCCGCAGATCCGTACGGATTTCCCTCTTCGTGCTCGCGCTGCTAGCCACCGGCGCTCTTGGCTACCGCGCGGTCGATTACGAGCGCGGCCTGGCGGCGGCGCGCCAGCAAGGCGCCGCCCTCGACCTGGCCGCCGAAGAAGCGCTGGCCGCGCTGCTCGACGCGCGGGGTTCCATGTATGCCTACGTCGCCCCCGGGCAAGGCACCGATTTCTGGGGCCGCCGCGCCGCCACGCTGCTCGACACTTTGCGCCAGCGCCTGGTCGCGCTCGATGCGGCCATCTCGGATTCGGACGGCTCGCTGTCCGAGTCGCTCGACGCCATTGACCAGCTGGCTGCCGCCGACAAGCGCGCGCGGCAATATGCCGCTCGCGGCGAGCTGCTGCTGGCCGGCGACGTGCTGTTCACCGAGGTCCGCGACCTGCTGAATGCCGTCACCGGACAGGTCACCACCGCCCGCTACACCCTGCGCGGCCGGTCGGAGGGCCAGGTGGCAGGCATTCGCCAGGAGCAGGCCGCCCTCGCGGCCGCGGGCGTCGGGCTGTGGGTCCTCGTCGCGCTCCTGCTGCTGCCGCGAGAGAAGCCCGAGGCCGTGAAGGACCCGGCCGAATGGCGCCAGGAACTGGCCGTTACCCTGAAGAAGGCCGAACCAGCCGCCGACCTCAACCTCGACATCAAGAAGGACGAGCCAATCGCCGCGCCCGTGCCGGCCCCGGTTGCCGTCGCGGCGCCGCCGCAAGGTCCGGACCTGAAGCTTGTGGCCGAAATCTGCGCCGACCTCTCAGCGCTCACCGACATTGGCGCGTTGTCGGGCGCCCTGGCTCGCGCCAGCGAGGCCATTGGCGCCAAGGGCCTGATCGTGTGGGTCGCGTCCAGCGACGGCGGCTTGCTTTCGCCCGTCTCGACCTACGGCTTCGATCCACGCGTCGTCGAGCGCATTGGCACCATCGACCGCGCCAGCGCCAACCTCACCGCCGAGGCCTTGCGCGAGAACGCTCCGCGCGTCAGCGCGGGCACGGCTTCGGCCGGGGCCGCCATTGCGGTGCCCATGTGCGGGCCGACCGGGCCGGTCGGGGTGTTGTCGGCCGAACTGAAGTTGGGCAAGGACGCAAGCGAGGCATGCGTGGCCGTGGCCTCCATTCTTGCGGCCCAGCTGGCCACGCTCACCGCCCCGTTGCCGGCCGCCGCGGTGGTTGAGCGCGGCGTGGAGAGCGCCGCGTCGTGAGCCTCACGGCCATCCTCGCCGAAGACGATCCCGACATTCAACTCGTAGCCCGGCTGGCGCTCAAGCGCGCCGGGTTCACCGTGCAGGTCGTGAACAACGGCCAGGAGGCGCTCGACGCCATTCGCCGGCAGGCGCCCGACGTGGTGCTGCTCGACTGGATGATGCCCGAGCTCGACGGTCCCGAGACCTGCCGGCAACTCAAGGCCGATCCGGCGACCGCCGGCATCCCGGTGGTGTTCCTCACGGCCAAGTCGCAAGAAGCCGAGATCCAGCGCGGCCTGAGCCTCGGCGCGGCCGGCTACGTCACCAAGCCGTTTGACGCCCTGTCCCTCGGACAGCAGGTCAAGGACATCGTCGCCGCCACGACCCCGTGAAAATTCGCACGCGGGCGTTCATTGGCCTCTGGCTGATCTACCTCCTCGCCGCCGTTGCGATCGGGCTGATTGCCTACTCCTTCACGGCGACGTCGCGTTTCGACGCCGAGCGGACCCGCATTTCGGAGGTGCTCAACCTGCACGGCACCATGTGGCGGGCGCTGGTCGAGGCGCGCGCCAACCAACTGGCATATTCGCTCACCGGCGCGCCGGCCTTGCGCGAGCGCCGCGACGACAACCGGCGCGTGTATGCCGGCGCCATGTCGTTGCTGTCGTCGAACACCCGCGACGCCGGTCAATTCGAGCGCCTGGCGCGGATTCGTGCGCAGGTCAACACGTGGCTCGCCGCGGTCGAACAGGCCAGGCCGCTGTCCCCCGGCGCCAGCGCGGCCGACCAGGAAGCGGCGATTCGGCGCTCAACCGCCGACTTTGTCCAGATCAACCGCGAACTCGTCGCGTTCGACGTCTACGAGCGGGAACTGCTGCGCCGCGTCTCCGAGCAGGCCAACGACCAGCGGGCGGCCATGGCCATTGCCCGCGCCGGCTATGCCAGCCTGTTCATCCTGGCCATCTCGCTGGTCGTGTGGTTTGCCAAGCGCAGCGTGCTCGATCCGCTGCGCGAGCTGACCCGGTCGGCCGAGCGCATCGAGCAGGGCGACTTCAACGCCACCCACCAGACCCTCCGCGACGATGAAATTGGCGTGCTGGTCAACTCGTTCGCGAAGATGGCGCAGTCGATCCAGGCGCGCCAGCGCGAGCTGGCGACGGCGCTCAGCAAGACCCGCGAGCTGGCCTCGGTCACGGCCGAGGCGCGCCGCCGCGTCGAGGCCGCGCATGCCGACCTGCTGGCGACCGTTGAAACCGTGCCGGCGGCGCTGATGATCTTCAACACCGACGGCAGCGTCCGGCTTCGCAACCGGGCCGCCACCGACGTGTTCGGCATCGAGCCGCAGAACCCCGAGCTGCGCCACAGCTACTGGACCCGGTTCAAGCGCATTGCCAAGGACGGCTCGCTGATTCCGCCCGACAAGTGGATTTCGTCGCGCGCGCTCGCCGGCGAGGCGATGATCAACCAGGAGCTGGAGATTCACCATCCCGACGGCCGCGTCTTCCCCATCCTGGCGAGCGGCGCGCCGCTGCGCAACGACCTCGGCCACGTCGCGGGCGCGGTGGTCGCCTTCCAGGACATTTCGCGGCTGCGCGAAGTGGACCGCATGAAGAGCGAGTTCGTGTCGATTGTCAGCCACGAACTGCGCACGCCGCTGACGTCGATCCGCGGCTCGGTGCAACTGGTGCTCGATGACCCCACCGCGGTGGCCAATCCCGAGCACCAGCAGTTGTTGCAGATCGCGTTGAGCAACTGCGAACGGCTGGTCCGCATCATCAACGACATTCTTGACGTCGCGAAGATCGAATCGGGCAACATCACGCTGCACCCCAAGCCCGTCAACGTGGCCGACATCGTGCGCCAGTCAATCCAGGTTGTCGAAGGCCCGGCCCGCGCGGCGCGGGTGACGCTCGATGCCCGGCTGCCGGCCCGGCTCCGCCCCGTAATGGTCGACCCCGACCGCATCGTCCAGGCGCTGGTCAACCTGCTGTCAAACGCCGTGAAGTTCGCGCCGCAGGGCTCGACCATCAGCATTACCGCGGCCGGGAGCGAGAACACGATCACCCTGGCGGTGTCCGACCAGGGCGAAGGGATTGCCCCCGAGAACCTGCACCGTCTGTTCCAGAAGTTCCAGCAGGTTGACAGCTCGTCGTCTCGCCGCAAGGGCGGCACCGGCCTCGGCCTGGCCATTACCAAGGCGCTTGTCGAACAGCACGGCGGCCGCATTTTCGTCGACAGCGAGGTCACCAAGGGCACGCGGTTCTCGTTCACGCTGCCGGTGGCCACGGCGCAAGAGGCCGCGGGCGCGGCGCTCGCGCCGGTGGCCGCCAACTAGGACGGCACCGCGCGCCTGGCGGTGCGCCGCGTGCTGGTGGTCGACGACGATGACGATTTCCGGACGTTGCTCCGGGCGCAGTTGAACAGCGCCGGATACGAGGTGCTCGACGCGCGCGACGCCGGCTCGGCAATGCAGATCGCCCGGACCATGCCGCCCGACCTGATCACCGTCGACCTGCTGATGCCGGGACTCGACGGCTGGGACTTCATCGACCGCCTGCGCGCCGAGGAACGGCTCGCCCGCATTCCCGTGATCGTGGTGTCGGGTCTGGCCGAGGCGCCCGAGTCGCGCCGCCGCCCCGAAGGCGTGGCGGTGGTCGCCAAGGGCGAGGGGCTCGAGCGGCTGCTGCGCGAGATTGGGCAATCCCTGGGCAACCGGCGCGGCGCCACCGTGCTGGTGGCCGAAGACGATGCGGATCTGCGCGGGGTGCTTTCCGCCGCGCTGACCCGCAATGGCCATCGCGTGCTGCAGGCCCGCGACGGCGCCGAGGCGCTGGCCGCCATCGAACGCGAGCCGGTCGATCTGGTGGTGCTCGACCTGGTGATGCCGAACATCGACGGCTACGAGGTGCTGGCGCGGCTCAAGTCGAACGGCCGCGACGCGCGCATCCCGGTGGTGGTGGTCTCGGGCGCCGATCACTCGTCGAGCGAACTGCGATCGCTGCGGCTCGGGGCCAACGTCTTCCTGGCCAAGCCCATCGAGGCCGCAGCGCTCACAGAGGAAGTGACGCGACTACTGAAATGACGCCTTGAGCGTGATCTCTTTCTTGTCGCGCACCACGCCCAGCGAAACCTCGCCGCTCGCGTTCGCCAATTCCTTGACCAGGTCGTCGCCGTCGCCGACCCGATTGCCGTTCACCGCCGTGATCACGTCGCCGGCCTTGAGGCCGGCTTGGTCGGCCGCCGACCCCTTGCTCACGCTCGAGACGAGCGCGCCGCCGTTCTTGGCGCCGAAATAGTCGGCCAGTTCCGTGGACAGCTCCTGCACGGTCACGCCCAGCCGCGCCCGCGAGGTGCGCAGGCGCAGCTCGGACGGGCCGGCGCCGTCGGGCATCCTGAAGCTGAAGGCGCGGGGCAGGTCGCGCAGGCTGCGTTCGACCTCGCGGTGAATGCGGTCGCCGTCGATGTTCATGTCCCAGCTGAACGACCGCGCCTCGGGTGTGGCCTCGAGCGTCTGCTTCTTGCCGTCACGCAGCACTGCGATCGTCACCGGGCGGCCATCGGGCGTCTCCTGCACCAGCCGGGTGAACTGGCGGGCGCTGCGGACCCGCTCGCCGTCGAACTCGACCACCACGTCGCCGGCCTTGAACCCGGCCTTCGCGGCGGCGCTGCCGCTCGTCACTTCATCGACCTTGACGCCCGTACCCTGCCTGGCGTCCACGTCGCTGACCACCACGCCAAGCTGGCTGCCCGGACCGCCTGCCCAGAGCGAATGCGAAGGGTCGAGCATCATCAGGCTGCCATGCGCGGGGGCGCGGCGCACTTCCACGCGATCCTGGGCGCCAAGTCCGGCGACGGCGCCACCAACGGCCGCGGCCAGGCCCAGGCAAAACACGCCGAATTTCAGGTTCTTCATCGGGGAATCTCCTCTTCCAGTTGGGTCTGACGACCGGCCAAACCTAAAGGTTTGCTCCCGCACCCGTTACAATCCGGTAATGGCAAAAAGCGGGGACGAAAAGCAGGGGATCCTGGAACGGGCCGAGAAGCAACGCGTCAAGTTTCTGCGCCTGCAGTTCACCGACATCCTGGGCGTGATCAAGAACGTGGAGGTCCCCGACCGCCAGTTCGCAGATGCCCTCGACGGCAAGATCATGTTCGACGGCTCGTCGATCGAGGGTTTCGTCCGCATCGAAGAGTCCGACATGTACCTGCGGCCTGACCTGGCCACCTTCCAGGTGTTTCCGTGGACCGACGCCAACGGCGCCCGCGTCGGCCGCCTGATTTGCGACATCGCCAACCCCGACGGCAGTCCTTTTGCCGGCTGCCCGCGCACCACGCTCAAGAACGCCATCACCCAGGCCGCCGGCCGCGGCTTCACCATGATGGCCGGACCCGAAACCGAGTTCTTCCTCTTCCTGCGCCGCGACGGCCGCGCCACCACCGAAACCCACGACCGCGCCAGCTACTTCGACCTGGCGCCGATCGACCTCGGCGAAGACGTTCGCCGCGAAATCGTAATTGCCCTCGAGCAGATGGGCATTGCCGTCGAGGCCGCGCACCACGAGGTCGCCCCCGGTCAGCACGAAATCGACTTTCACTATGACGACGTGCTGACGACGGCCGATAACGTGAGCACGTGCCGGTTCATCGTCAAGAACGTGGCGCTCAGGAACAACCTGCACGCGACCTTCATGCCCAAGCCCATCTTCGGCGTGAACGGCTCGGGCATGCACACGCACCAGTCGCTGTTTGCCGGCGGCAAGAACGCGTTCTTCGACGCCGCCAACGACATTCAACTGAGCGAGACGTGCATGAACTACGTGGGCGGCCTGCTGCAGCACGCCAAGGGCTTCTGCGCCATCACCAATCCGCTGGTGAATTCATACAAGCGCCTGGTGCCGGGCTACGAGGCCCCGACCGCGATTGCCTGGTCCGAGAAGAACCGCAGCCCGCTCGTTCGCGTGCCGGCGTCGCGCGGCGATTCCACTCGCGTCGAGCTGCGCATGCCCGACCCGTCGTGCAATCCCTACCTGGCCCTCGCGGTGATGTTGCGCGCGGGGCTCGACGGCATCGACCACAAGGTCGACCCCGGGCCGCCGGTGAACAAGAACATCTACAAGATGAGCCACCGCGAACGCCGGCACTTGCGTATCGACGACCTGCCGGCGAATCTCAGCGAGGCCCTGGATGAGTTCGAGAAAGACACCTTGGTGAGGGAAACGCTCGGCGAGCACATCTTCAATCACTTCCTCGAAGCCAAGCGCGAGGAATGGGACGAGTACATCCGCCATGTGTCGCCGTGGGAGATGGATCGCTACCTCGGCGTGTATTAGCGAGGGGACAGCTCGTCCGGGTCTGGGGACAAAACAGGCCTGGCGCGTGGAGCTCGAGGTTTGGGCCTGTTCGCGTAACCACCTGTTAAGTAAAGAACTCTGCGTCATCTGCTCATCTGCGGCCCCCATCGGGGTCTGGCATGACCCTTGAAGTATCGGTGGTCAGGTCGCGGCGGATCACCGAGGGGCGAATCATCAGGCAGGCGCTGGCATCGCCGCTCTTCGGCAGCACTATTCACGATTCCGCTGCGACCTTTCGACTCGCTCAGGGCAGGGCCTCGGGAGGGCAGCCACATGAAAAACCTATTTGTCACTCTCACTCTTGCGGCAGCTGTCCTGACCGGCGCGTGCGCCTCGATGGGCTCGCGCTCCATCTCCGAGGTCAAGACCAACCCGGGCAAGTTCGCCGACAAGGACGTGACGGTCGAGGGCGTCGTGACCACGTCGTTTGGCATCCCCATGGTGCCGTTCAAGGTCTACCGCATCAGCGACGGCACCGACGAGATGCTGGTCATCTCGGACAACAGCCGCATCCCCGGCAAGAACGCCCGGGTCCGCGTCCGTGGCGAGGTCGAGGAAGTGGCGCTCATCGGCGGCCGGTCGTTCGGGCTGCACATCAGGGAGAAGAGCATTAAGTTCTTGTAGCTCAACGGGATACCTGGGTCCGGGGGTCCGGGATCCGCGCGCAGGAGCTTTTCTTGTCCGGGTCCCGGTCCTTGTGAAATCTAGTACAATGTCCGGCTGTGGAAGCCATTGAACACCCCTCGCCGCTAGTTGCCATCATCAACGCCGTCATCGCGGCCCTGGGCATTCACGCGACGATCCCCGACCACATGGTCTTCGTCGGGTTGATCACGCTCATCATCCTGTTCATCGGCCTGACCATCCGCTCGTCGCTGAGCGTCGACAACCCCGGCAAGCTCCAGATCATCCTGGAAGACGTCGTCTCGTTCCTGGTCGGCGTGCTCGAGGACAACATGGGCAGGAAGGGCCGCAAGTTCCTGCCCCTGCTTGGCACCCTGTTCGTGTTCATCCTGCTGGGCAACCTGATGGGCCAGGTCCCCGGCCTCGGTTCGCCGACGAGCAACATCAATGTGCCGTTCGCCTGCGCGCTCACGCTGTGGCTCTACTATCACGCGCAGGGCGTGATGGCGAACGGCCCGGTCAACTACATCAAGCACTTCGCGGTGATGCCGGGCGTGCCGATTGCGCTGGCGCCGATGATCTTCGTGATTGAAATCATCAGCCACCTGTCGCGCGTGCTGTCGCTCACGCTGCGTCTCTTCGGCAACATCTTCGGCGAGCACCTCGTGGTGCTGATTCTGGCCAGCATCGTGCCGTTCATCGCGCCGCTGCCGATTCAGTTCCTGGGCTTGATCGTCGGCCCGCTGCAGGCGTTCATCTTCATGACGCTGGGGGCCATCTACCTGACCGCCGCTACCCACGTGGACGACCACGGCGACCATTACGAGGACGCGCCGGGTCGCGCTACGCAGGCGGCGCATTAGAAAAGTGAGAAGTCAGAAGTGAGAGGTTAGAAATCCTTCTCACTTCTCACCTCTAACTTGTCACTTCACTGGTTAATTTTCACCACCACGACCGTGCGGTCGTCGCTCTGCTCGGCATCGCCGCAGAACATCTGGACGGCGCCGAAGATCTCCCCGACAATTTCCTTCGCCGGCTGCTGGTGCGTGCGCTCGATCACCTCGAACAGCCGCGGCGCGCCGAACTCCTCGCCGGCCTCGCTGAACGCCTCCGAGATGCCGTCCGACACGAAGACGAACACGTCGCCGGGCGCCAGGGGCACCTGCACCTCGTCGTAGGTGGAGCTGCCGAACGATCCCAGCGGCACGCCCGGCATGTCGATTTGCACCGCCTTGCCGCCGCTGCAGCGCACGGGGTACGGCAGCCCCGAGTTGGCAAACGTGACGAGGTGCTTCTTGAACTCGAACATGGCGTAGCACAGCGTGCAGTAGTACTCCTCGAGGTTGCGCTCGTGGAGAATCCGGTTCATGCCGGCCAGCACGGTGGCCGGCGTGCTGCGTTCCTTCTCGAGCCGGCGCCGGAAGGTGCGGCCGCGCACCATCTCGCCGATCGCGGCGCTGTACAGCGCCGCCGGCACGCCCTTGCCCGACACGTCGCCCACCGCCACCACCAGCGTGTTGGGTTCGGGCGACAGGAAGTCGCACAGGTCGCCGCCGAGCTCGCGGGCCGGGTCGAAGTGCCATGCCACGTCGACGCCGCGCAGGCGCTTGGGCAGCTCCTGCGGTAGCAGCGCCATCTGCACGCGCTGCGCAAACCGCAGTTCCTTTTCGAACCGCGCCTCGCTGGCCCGCACCGTGTCGTAGAGCCGCGCGTTTTCGAGCGCCACGGCGGCTTCCGAGGCCAGCAACGTGAGCAGCTTGACGTGGTTCTTGTTGAACGCGTCGCGGTCGGGGCTTTCGAGGTCGAACACGCCGATGCAGCGGTCTTTGAGCATCAGCGGCACCACCAGTTCGGAGCGCACCCCGGGCACGGCGTGAATGTAGCGCGGGTCCTCGGTGACGTCGGGCACCAGCACCACTTCCTTGTGCAGGGCGGCGTAGCCGACCAGGCCTTCGCCGAGCTTGATCGGGTGCATCGCCCGCGGGTCGTCGCCGTACTTGATGGCCACCTTCATCTCGAGCATCTGGGTGTCCTCGTCGAGCAGCAGGATGCCGAAGATGCGGTAGTCGATCACCCGCTTGATGAGGTGGGCCAGGCGCGTCAGGAGCTCGTCGGGGTCGAGAATGGCGGTCATCTCGCGGCCGATCTCGGCCAGCGTTTCAAGCGTCTCGGCGTACTCGCGTTCCGACTCGAACAGGCGGGCGGTGGCAATGCCCTGGGCGACGTGCGCACCGAACTGGCGCAGGATCCACTCGTCGCGTTCGGTGAACGCGCCGACCTTGTCGCTCAGCAGGTTGAGGGCGCCGATCACCTTGCCCTTGTTGCGCAGCGGCACGACCAGCTGCGACTTGGCCCCGGGCACCACCGCCAGGTAGCGGGGATCGGAGTCCACGTCGTTCAGCAGGATGGGGCGCTGCTCGGCGACCGCCGTGCCGACAATGCCCTGGCCCACCTGCAGCGTGAAGTGGCGGACGATTTCGTCGGCATAGCCCACCGCGTAGGCAATGCTCAGCTCCTCGCGCTGCTCGTCGAGCAGGTAGACCGAGAACACGGTGAACTTGGTGAGCCGCGAGATGAGTTGTGGGATGCGCTCGAGGAGGGCCGCCAGGTCGAGCACGGAGCTCACCTCGCGTCCAAGCTCCGCGAGAATGGCCAGCAACTCGGCGTCGGACGCCGTGCTGCTGGCAGCGCCATGCGGCGCGGATTCAGTCATTGGGATGTCTTGAACCACGATGCACGCGAAGAACACAAAGCCATTTCATGAACTGCCTGACTTCGTGCCATTCGGGTCGTCGCGGTTGCGTTATTGCTGGGCGCTCGTTCGGGTCCCGGCATCGCCGAGGGTGTACTTCGTCACCCAGTCGTAGATCCGCTGCATGCGGTCCTTCTGATGATAGTACTCGTTAATGCCGTGCCCTTCGCGCGGGTAAAACACCAATTCGGTGGCCTTGCCGCGATCTTTGAGGCCGCGGTACAGCTCCAGGGCCTGGCCGACCGGCACCCGCTCGTCCTGGGCGCCATGCAGGATCAGCGTGGGCGTTGTGACCTTGTCGATGTGTGACATCGCCGAGCGTTCCAGGTAAAGCGGCAGGGTCTTCGCGTTGGGAATCCCGCCGAAGTAGCTGATCAGCACGCTGGGGATGTCGTTGGTGCCGTACATGCTCCACATGTTGGTGAGGCCGGCGCCGACCATGGCCGCCTTGAAGCGGCTGGTCTGGGTGATGACCCAGGCCGTCATGTAACCGCCGTAGCTCCAGCCGATGTGCGCCAGCTTGTCGGGATCGGCAATCCCGCGGGCGACGAGCGCATCGACGCCGGTCATGATGTCCTTGAAGTCGCCGCCGCCCCAGTCGGTGATGTTGTGCTGCAGGAACTTCTCGCCGTAGTTGGTGCTGCCGCGCGGGTTGGGATAAAAGACCGCCCAGCCCTTGTTGGCCCACACCTGGCCGCCCTCGAGCCCGCCCAGCCGGAAACCGTTCACGTAGGCGCCCGATGGCCCGCCGTGGGCCACGACCAGCGTCGGGTACTTGCGGCCGGCCTCGAACCCCACCGGCTTCAGCAGCACCCCCTCCACCTCGAGGCCGTCGGCGCCCTTCCAGGTGACGACCTCGGTCTCGCCCTGGGCCAGCTGCGACAGTTGCGGGTTGGTGGTCGTCAGCTTGCGGAAGGCCTGGTACGCGGGATCGGTGACGTAGACCTCGGATGCCGAGTCGGGCGTGTCCATGGTCACGGCAATGGTGCGGCCGTCCTTGCTGATCGAGGCGCCCTGGAGCGTCTTCTTCGCACTGAGCTGCGTGTAGCGGCCGGTCGTCAGGTCGTACGCAAACGCCTCGTTGTAGGCGCGCTTGCCGGCCACGAACACCACGCGGTTGCCTTCGGCCGTCCACACCGGCGCGCCGGCGTCGGTGTCGAACCCCGGCGATGAGACGTCCTTGACGGTTTTGGCGGCGACGTCATAGAGCATGAGCTTCGAGTGCAGCGTCACGCCCGGCGCCGTGCCGTCGGGAAGCGGAGCGCCGTCGTACGGCTCGGCGGTCCAGGCAATCGACTTGCCGTCGGGCGACCACCTGGGCGAGGTGTCGCTGCCGAAGTTGGGACTCACCTTCTCGATGCGGGCGGAGGCCATCCCTGCAGGGTTGCCTGCCTCGCCGAGCTCGGCGACATAGATGTCGCGGCGATTGTCGCGCAGCATGGGCGTGGCGCCGGCGCCGAACACGAACCGCTTGCCGTCGGGCGACCACGAGGGCGCGCCGCTCACGGTGTAGCTCGTGCCCCCGGTGATGCGTGTGGCGGCAGCCGCAGTGAAGCGCGGGCCTACGGGCACCACCCAGATATGCGCGTAGCGGAAATCGCCTTCGAACACCCGCTCGTCATCTCGTTTCTTGAGGTTGGCTTCTTCTTCCGCGCTGCGCGGATCGCTGGCCACGTACGCGATGCGCGCGCTGTCGGGCGCCCACGAGTAGCTCGACACGCTTTCTTTGCTGTCGGTCAGCTTCCACGCCTCGCCGCCGTCGCCGCGCATGACGTAGACCTGCGCCTTGACCTCGTCGCCGGCGCCGCGCGCCGAGATGAAGCTGATGTAGCGGCCGTCGGGCGACCACTGCGGCTGGCTGTCGCCCTTCTCGCCCGAGGTGAGCTGGCGGGCCGGGGTGGCGCCGTTGGCGGCCACGATCCAGACGTGGGTCCGGGCCTCCATGCGCTCTTTCTCGGCCACCCACTGGCGGACCGTGTACAGCACCTGGCTCCCGTCGGGCGAAATCACCACCCCACCCACCGCCTTCACATTCAGCACATCGTCAAAGGTGACGGCCCGCTTTGACTGGGCGAACGGGCTGGTGAGTGACATCGCGACCAACGCCAGGGCAACCAGGGTCTTGCGCATCGGGTCCTCCAAGGGGCGAAGTATAATTCTGATCTTCATGGAGATTGCACTTCCGCTGGACTACGCGGCGATCGCACGGATTATTCCTCACCGCTATCCGTTCCTGCTCGTGGACCGCATTACCGAGTTCGCGCCCGACCAGCGGATTGTCGGGATCAAGAACGTGGCGATCAACGAGCCCTATCTCAGCCGCAATGGCGGCGGCCGGCCCACCTTGCCGCCGACGATCCTGACCGAGGCGGTGGCCCAGGTCGGCGCCATCCTGATTCTCGCCAAGCCCGAGAACAAGGGGCAGCTGATCTTCTTCCGCGGCATGGAGCGCGTGCGCTTCCGTGGCCCGGTGTATGCCGGCGACCAGGTGGTGATCGAGGCCAACGTCAAGCGCCTCAAGAGCCGCATGGGTGTGCTCGAGGGCCGGGCGCGCGTCGGCAAGAAGGTCGTCATTCACGGCACCATGACGTTTGCGCTCGGTGCGGAGTAAAGAGCCGGGATCCGGGGTCAGGGATCAGAAGCCACTCATGCACAAGCTCCCGCAAATCAACAAGCTCACGACCGAAGACGCGGGCTGGGGCTTCTTCCTCTGCACTTACAAGGAACTGCGCGCCGGGCGCAGCGGCAGCGAGTTCATGATCCTCAACCTGCAGGATGCCTCGGGCCAGACCACCGGCAAGGTCCTGTCGGACGTCGAGCGGCTGAAGGGCGAGTTCGAGGCCGGCGAGTTCGTCCGCGTCGAGGGACGCGGCAGCCTCTACAACGGCCAGGTGCAGCTGGTGCTCTCGACCATCCGCCGCGTCAATCCCGACCAGGATCGGCTGCAGGGGTTCCGCGAGGACGAATGCATCCTGAGCGCGCCGCGTCCCCTCGACGAGATGTGGGAGGAGCTGCAGGCGCGGCTGCGCGGCGTGCAGAACGATCACCTGCGCGTGCTGCTCAACCGCGTGGTCGCCGACCACGCCGACCAGCTCAAGCTGTGGCCCGCGGCGCAGACCATTCACCACGCCTACCGCGGCGGCTTCCTCGAGCACATCACCAAGATGGCCGAGGTCGGCGCGCTGCTGTCGCGGTCTTACGGCGCCGACGATGACCTGGTGCTGGCCGGGGTGGTGTTGCACGACATCGGCAAGCTGCAGGAGCTGGCGTACGAGGGCGGCGCCGGCAGCTACACGCGCGACGGCAACCTGGTGGGCCACATCGCGCTCGGCCTGATGCTGGTGCGCGAGGCCATCAACGGCATCTCCGGCTTCCCGCTCGAACTGCGGGCGCAGGTCGAGCACCTGATTGCCTCGCACCACGGCACGCGCGAGTACGGGTCGCCGGTCGAGCCGAAGACGATCGAGGCCTTCATCCTGGCGTCGGTGGACGAGCTCGACGCGAAGATCAACCAGGTCCGCCGCGCCATTGCTGAAGACCCGTCCGCCGACGAGTTCACCGCCTGGCACAAGCGCCTCGGCCGCGTCCTCTACAAGGGCAACTAGAAATCGGTGGAGGCAACCCCTTCTTGGGGTTGCCTGTTCGCATGCGCAGCGGAGGGTGCTCACGCGAAAAATTCGCTGAGTAGCGCTCAATAAAACGCACCGTCAGTACTCTTTTTCGCGAGAGCACCCTCCGCTGCGTCATGCCGTGTGGTTAGTTCCGCCGCCCCACAATCCACGTCCCGGTCAGAACCAATCCGGCGGCGAGCAGGATGCGGCTCGAGAGCGGCTCGCCTAACAGCACGGTCCCCAGGGCGACGGCGATGATCGGGTTGATGTAGGCATAGAGCGACACCAGCGACAGGCGCAGGTGCTGGATGGCGTAGATGTATGCCGAGTACGCCACCAGCGAGCCGGCGATCGACAGGTATGCCATGGCCGCCAGCGTGCGGGGCGTGAACGACAGGGCCGCCCAGTCGCCGTGCACCGTCGCTGCCGACAGCAGCATCACGCCGCTGAACACCATCTGCAGCGCCGAGGACGGGAAGGGATCGTCGCCAAGCTCGTGCCGCCTGGCGTACGACGTGCCGGCCACCCAGCCGACGCACGCCAACTGGATGGCGATGACGCCGCCGACAAACAAACGGCCGCTCGCGCCGCCCTGCGACATCTCGGGCCACACCAGGATCACGATGCCCGCAAAGCCGATGGTCAGGCCCGCGAGCGAACGCGCCGAGAAACGATCGCCGTTGGGTAACAGGCGCTCGAGCAGCGCCGACCAGAACGGCGTGGTGGCAATCAACACCGCGGTCAGGCCGCTCGCCACGTATTGCTGCGCGTAGACCACGAAGCCGTTGCCCATGATGTTCATGAGAAAGCCCAGCAGGACGAGCGCGCCCCACAGTCGCACGGGCGGCAGCCGCCGGCCCTTCGCGAGCAGGATGCCGCACAGCAGCACGCCGGCCGTCATCCAGCGCAGGCCGGCCAGCAGCAACACCGGCACCGTTTCGAGCGCCACGTGAATCGCCAGGTAGGTCGTGCCCCAGATGATGCAGACGGTGACGAAGGCGAGGTGCGCCAGGCTCACGCGGGTCTCTTCTCTTTTGGAATCGCGATGCGCGGATCCTCTTTCACCGTTTCGAGCACGATGGTGGTGCGGGTGGACGTGACGCACGGCGCCGCGGCAATGTGCTGGCGCAGGATCTGGCCCAGGTGCTCGGCGTCGCGCGCGCGGACCTTCAGCAGGTAGCAGTCGTCGCCGGCCACGTGATGCACCTCGAGCACTTCGGGAATCTTGCTGAGCTCGATGGCCGACGACATGTCGGGGCCGTGTTCCGACGTGCGGACCGACACAAACGCCAGCAGCCCGCGACCAACCGCATGGGGGTCAATCAGGGCGACGTAGTCCTTGATAATGCCCTTCGACTCGAGCTTCTTGAGCCGCTCGGTGACCGCAGACGGGACCAGGCCGACAGCCTTGGCCAGCTCAGCCTGAGGGGTCCGACCGTTATACTGAAGAATATCCAGTAATGAGCGGTCAATTTCGTCGATCATTCTTAAATATTACCCATTTACCGGATAATCTTCAAGAATTGGCGTGCGGTTTGGTGGTTTAGCTGACGCGGTTGTGGCGCTTGCTGTCGTCTGAAACGACCGTGGCCGTCTCGGCGGCAATGCGCACGCAGTTGCGGCCATCGTCTTTTGCCCGGTACAACGCCTGGTCGGCTCGCGCAATCACTGCCTGCACGTTGATCTCGCCAGGTAGCGTTTGTGCCAGACCGAAGCTGGCCGTGATGGTGAGCGCCTCGCCCGCCCAGAGCACCGGCCGTTCGGCCAGTTCCTTGCGCAGCGTCTCGGCTACCCGCCGCGCGCCGTGCAGCGGCGTCTCGGGCAGCAACACCAGGAACTCTTCGCCGCCCCACCGGCACTTCAGGTCCGAGCCGCGCAGCACTTCCTTCATCCGCTTGCCGACCACGCTCAGCACCGCGTCGCCGCACAGGTGGCCGTGGCGATCGTTCACGTCCTTGAAGTGATCCAGGTCGAACATGATGATCGACACCGGCATCTGGCTGCGGCGGGCGCGTCGCAACTCGCCATCGATCGCGTCGAGCGCGTGCCCGCGCGTGAAGCAGCCAG
>Ga0209770_10000315_pt1 | contig 26915 bp, 38 predicted proteins | sample LauGreSu1BDMLBDD_2_FD_187572 | JGI IMG/M metagenome (GOLD analysis project Ga0209770, IMG submission 187572) | Freshwater lake microbial communities from Lake Michigan, USA - Su13.BD.MLB.DD (SPAdes) (version 2) | ecosystem: Environmental > Aquatic > Freshwater > Lake | place: Lake Michigan, USA...
TTTATTTTATCGTAATATATTCCGATTATATAGTAGAGAAATGCGGAAGTTACGAATAGACCTATAGTTAAAAAAACCATGATCGCCCAAATTATTTCTATCATTTTTTTTCTTGATTATGAATCCACGTTTTTAACTCTTGCAAATATTGCCTAAGTTGATCTGCTTTCTCTAGATGCCAAATATCACCACTTCTGAAATATTCTTGAGTATGATTATCTATTGCTTTTAGGGTATTGTGAATGGGTGCATTCCAAGGTTCCCTAATTGGAGTATTCCACTCTCTTGGCATAATACCTCACTTTTTTTTACCACCGTTCTTTGCTTTTTTGGCAGTCGCATTACCCTGATTTTGTTTGGATTGCTTGCCACCAGCAGAACCTTTTTTACCCTTATTTGGTGACTTAGACATTGATTTATGTGCATGACATATTATTTATTATTTGATTGTGCCACTTTACAAATTGACACACTTGACAGATCCTAAATAATCACTTATTATGTAAAAATCTCAAAAGGGATCCCTGTTATGAGCAGGGTTTTTTTATAATGAGTCATTGATGTGACACTTAGAGCCGTGGAAAGTGCCCTCCGAGAGGTTGGGTGTACCCCCTTTCTAAACGGATGCCGAATTCAATTAAAATTAATGCTTAAAAACCTAACAAATGTAACCGTAGCTCTTTTAGGTGCGGTTGCAACATCAGCGGCAACACTGCCAGCACCGAGTATGGCAACATCTTCAGTACAAGCACCATTTGCAATTATTCCTGAAGGTCCTACTCAAGAGACAGAGACCAAAGAGGTTGTTCCCGAAAAACCTAAAGTAAAACGATTAGTTTGTAAAGGATGTAATACTAATGAGTCCCGTACTCTGGAATTCTTACAGAAACGAGGAATCAGTGACAAAAATGCCCTAGCAACCATTATGGGCAATATCCGACAGGAATCAACATTCATTCCTAACATCTGCGAAGGTGGTGCAAGAGTACCTTATCACCAGTGTAGAAGTGGTGGGGTAGGAATACTCCAATGGACAAATGCACCAAGATATTATGGTCTTGGTAAGTTCGCCGCTCGTATTGGTGGCGACCCTTCTACACTTGATACTCAATTACAATATATGTTGCATGAGAGTGATTGGAAGATGATTGAGAATCAAATGAAAACTCCTGGTAAGTCTATTAATGATTATATGAGACTTGCTAGAAAGTGGATCCGTTGGGGTCATCACGGAGCAAGAACTGATTTTGCTTATAATTATGCCAACCGACTGATCCTAGCAGAAGTTTGACACAATAAAATAACTGAAGGGGGGGGTCTTAGTACCCTCCTTTTTTTATAAATAACTAAAAAGTATTTGTAAGATGGACGCACAAGAACTTCGCAATCTTCAAGAAGCATATTTGGAAGTTATTAAAGAGTATGAATATCCCTATGATAGAGCACAAAGAATAAGAGCACAGACATCTAGTTCTTCTGCTTATGATAGAGCACAAAGAAACAGAGCACAGACATCTAGTTCTTCTGCTTATGATAGAGCACAAACAAACAGAGCAGATGCTTATGGTAGGGCACAAAAAAAGAAAAAACAAAGAACGCAACAAGAACAAATAGACCTCTACGACATCATTCTTTCACACCTTCTTGATGAAGGATATGCCGAAACACCAGAAGCAGCAGAAGCAATTATGGTGAATATGAGTGAAGAGTGGAGAGAGAGTATTATTGGATGAATTTCAATTTTGGAAATAAAAAACCAGATATAAAGCAGTATGCAATTATAGGAATTGTATTGAGTTCTATGATTGCAATACTCTCCCAGTGTACTGGAGTATCTGAAAATGGACTTTGGGATTTATTTGATGAGATTCAAAGAAAATATTTCCCACAAACTATTCTTAATGAATTTATAATTAAAGATCCTGAAAAATTGAATCGCAGAATTGGCAGAGATGTTGATAGAGCAATTCAAAATGTAACTTCAGAATATGATCGTATTATTGAAGAAGCAGATCAAAAATATAAACCAAAATATGTTGATGAAAAGAATGATGAAAGTGTCTGCTATACTGATGAATGTAAGGCACTTGCACCTCCAATGAGAATTTGTGCTCCTTGGGTAGAAAATTGCCCTAAAAGTTGACTATATAATCATATCTTATTTTTTGGAGATTATCATGTCTGTATCACAAGAACTCTTAAATGCCGTTGAAGCATGGAAAGTAGAAGACGAAAAGTTTGCTGCTGGCAATAGTGCAGCAGGAACTCGTGCTCGTAAGGCACTTCAGGAAGTTGCCAAACTCGTTAAGGCGCGGAGGGGAGAGATCACTGAAGAGAAGGCAGCACGTAAGGAAGCAAAGGCAGTAGGTTGACACCTGAGCACAAAGACCCTATAATGACCTCATAGGCAGCGGAGGGGATTCAACCACCGTTATTGTAAGTCCAATACCTTCCAATATTGGAAGGTTTATGCCTCAGTAACTCAGTGGACTAGAGTATCCGCCTTCTAAGCGGTTAGCCGTAGGTTCGAATCCTACCTGAGGCGCTTGACTTTTTTCCAAAAAAGTCTTATAAATAAAACATACTTGTAAAACAAAAATGACTCGTTCGTTCGCAAAACCCCAATTTACATATCCACTCAGCAATATGTCTGATTGGAATTCATGCGGGCATATTGCGTGTGAGTCCCCTTCTGCTATTATGAAAGAATGAAATCATTCTAACATAAAGCAAAAGGGGAGAGAAACTAAAAGTTTCCTCCCCTTTTTTGTTGCTTGGGACAGTTTCATAAGTGTCCACTCTTCTTCCCAAAAGTTTGAAGCAGTGGTATTCTAAGTAAATCGGTGGGGGAACGAGACCCCAAACGCCAAGTTCCAATTCTGAAACTGGCACACACCACTTGATTCAAACTTGATTCGGTGGTATTCTAAAAGGGTGGTTGAGAGACCACCAGAACCTTGACAATTAAATAGAAATCCTATATTATATGGGTCTGTAACTCAACTGGTAGCAGTAACGGGCTTTTAACCTGGAAGTTGCGGGTTCGAGTCCCGCCAGACCCATCGACCGTCAGTTCGGTCATTAAATATAAACTGAATGGGAGGATGTCTACTGTTGGCAACGTAGTACCAGTCTGTAAAATTGGAGTGGTTTTTTAGCCTCGGGGGTTCAATTCCCTCTTCTCCCATTAGATGATTCAGCAATTCTTACTTTCTTTTTGGTAGAAAAAACAATCATCTAGTTTACTGTGGAGTAGAGCAGTCCGGTAGCTCGTCAGGCTCATAACCTGAAGGTCGCAGGTTCGAATCCTGCCTTCGCCACGGGGGATTAGTTTAGTGGTAAAACGGATGCTTTGCAAGCATTTGTCACCAGTTCGACTCTGGTATTCTCCACTTGCGGAATTAGTTCAGTGGTAGAACGCAACCTTGCCAAGGTTGATGTCATCGGTTCAAATCCGATATTTCGCTCCATTTGGCCTCTTAACTCAGCGGTTAGAGTGTCTGCCTGTCTAGCAGAAAGTCAGGGGTTCAAATCCCCTAGAGGTCGTCGTCCCTATACTTTTTCAGTTTTGTATGTGGGCAGTATTGATAAACTGAACGCTCTGTAGCTCAGTTGGTAGAGTAGCTCCGTCGTAGGAGTTGGTCACTGGTTCGAGTCCAGTCGGAGCAATCGTCCCTATACTTTTTCAGTTTTGTATGTGGGCAGTATTGATAAACTGATAGAAATATCTCTATTATAACAGATATTTCTTATGGAGAGAGTCCGGTTGGTCGAGGGAGCAATCTTGAAAATTGTCGGGTGTTAAAGCCTCGCAGGTTCGATTCCTGTTCTCTCCGCTTGGCGTAGTAGACAAATTGGTAAAGTCACCATCCTTTCAAGATGGATATTTTGCGGGTTCGATGCCCGTCTACGCTTCTTCCTCTTAATTGAGGATACTTATAATCCCCTGTAGTTCAGCGGTAGAATCGCGGACTGTTAATCCGTTTGTCACTGGTTCGAATCCAGTCGGGGGAGTTGCTTCTTTATGAAGCATTTATCGGATATTAGCGCAGTTTGGTAGCGCACTCCGTTTGGGGCGGGGGGGTCGTAGGTTCAAATCCTACATATCCGACTTGGGAATCTTCGGATTCCCCATATGGGAACATGGTGTAGGTTGGTCGGCACGTATGTCTGAAGAACATGAGGTCTCGGTTCGATTCCGGGTGTTCCCGCTTGCCCTTGCCGTTGGGACGGTAAAATAGGGTTCAACTTGACAAAGTAGTTTTAGATAGGTGTGCTGAACCCACACTGATAAGATTCTCCCTCATAAGAGTTCTTCTTGTACGAAACCTCAAGTCTATTGAGAGTGGGATCATTCCCCACCACGGGCACATAATGGAACGTAGCTCAGTTGGTAGAGCACACGGCTGATAACCGTGCGGTCACGAGTTCAAATCTCGTCGTTCCAATTACCCTTCGGGGTATTTTATAAGGAAGTGTGGCAGAGCCCGGTTTATTGCAGAATCCTGCTAAGATTCCGTGTCAAGTAATTGGCACCACTGGTTCAAATCCAGTCACTTCCGTTGAGAGAGCACCTTGGTGGTGAGCACGACGGTGTTAGAGGCGGTTCGATTCCGTCCCTTGGCAATGGTGGTTCGATTCCATCTTCTCTCAAACCTGGAGAATTGTCCGAGAGGTTTATGGTGCAAACTTGGAAAGTTTGTGTGGATAAAACCACCAGAGGTTCGAACCCTCTATTCTCCGCTTTGGTTGTATAGTTCAGTTGGTAGAACGCTTCTCTCATAAGGAAGTCGTCGGTGGTTCAACTCCACCTACAGCCACTGTGTAGGTAGCATAATTGGTTAATGCGCCAGATTGTGAATCTGGTTTATGCGGGTTCAAGTCCCGTCCTACACCCCGCCCTTATAGTTCAGTGATAGAACGCATTCTTGGTAAGAATGAGGTCGTGAGTTTGATTCTCACTAAGGGCTTTGAACTATCCGGTATTCCAGATAGTTCAATATTGCCTCTAAAGCATTGTGGTGATGCACCGCTCTTGTAAAGCGGAGACGACAGTTCAATTCTGTCTAGGGGCTTTGTCGGAAGTAATTAATCCGACAACGTGAAACAGTTGGTCGCTCCAACACTATGTTGAATAGGTTTCACGTTAATGTCTAGTTGGCAGAGTGGCCGAATGCGGAAGTCTGCAAAACTTCTTTCACCGTGGGTTCGAATCCCACACTAGACTCTGTGGAGTATTCCACTTTAATCCAGAATCGTCTAACTGGCAGGACACCATCCTTTGAAGATGTATAATATAGGTTCGAATCCTATTTCTGGAACTCGTCCGTGTAGCGCAATTGGTAGGAGGCACTACCTTGAGGGGGTAGACAGTGGAGGTTCAAATCCTCTCACGGACATTGCCAGTTCCAAAACTGGCACACATTCCTAGAATTCTTGGGTTTTACCTGCTATTCTATGAAAACAAATCAAACACACCTGAGGAAAAAATGAGTAGATCTAGAGTATTTCTGGTATCTGACACACACTTTGGACATCATGGTGTGTGTAAGTTTCTGAGAGAAGACGGACAAAAACTTCGTCCGTGGAATCATCCCGATGAAATGGATGAGGCTATGATTGATTACTGGAACGAAACTGTTTCACCGAATGATAAAGTTTATCATCTTGGAGATTATGTAATCAATCGTAGATCAATGGGAACTGCTTCCAAACTTAATGGAAAGAAGTGTCTCATTAAAGGGAATCATGATATTTTTAGACTCAGTGAATATGCAGAACATTTTTACGATATTCGTGCATATCATGTTCTAAACAATATGATTCTTAGTCATGTTCCTCTTCATGAATCTCAACTTGATAGATTTGGGGTAAACATTCACGGACATCTTCATTCCAATAGAGTGAAGAATACGTTCGGGAACATTGATAACCGATATCAATGTGTATGTGTTGAGCATACTAATTTTCGTCCGATTCTTCTTGAAGAGGTTATGACTTGGATAAATTCTTGATTGTTTGTTCAATCAAGTTTTTATGGGCGTGTAGCGCAATGGTAGGAGGCACCAGACTTAGAATCTGTACAGTGGAGGTTCGAATCCTCTCACGCCCATATGCCGAAGTGATCCAATTGGTAGAGGTGTTCGCCTCAAAAGCGAAATGTTGTGGGTTCGAATCCCACCTTCGGTATTCCACTAGACGTAGTGGATCATTTGATCAAATGTAGTAAGTCTGGAAGATGACCTGTATACAAGGTTTAGGTGGTTCGATTCCATCGTTACTAAACATGTTGGGTTGGTCTAATGGTATGATGCAGGTCTCCAAAACCTTGCGATGGGAGTTCAAATCTCTCACCCTTCGCCAAATGCCCTGGTAACTCAGTGGAAGAGTGCTTCGCTACGAACGAAGAAGACGGGGGTTCAAATCCCTCTCAGGGTGCCACAATCTAAATAAAATGAGGTGCAACAAAACAAATGGAATCCATAGAACCACATAGTACAATACTGGTTCTAAACAGTTCTTATGAACCATTACATTTTACAAACTGGAAAAGAGCAATTGTTCTTCTTTTCAAGGACAAAGCAAGACTTATTACTAAGCGTGTGATTCGTTTAGTCAGTTATGTAAAAATTCCTTTTAATCGTGGAAAAGACTCTTATCCTACAAGAGCACTTATCTACAAGAGGGATGATCATGAATGTCAATACTGTGGATCCAAGAAAGATCTTACAATTGACCATGTGATTCCTCGTTCAAGAGGTGGACAGGACACATGGGAAAATCTAGTTGCCTGTTGCACCAAATGTAACTTAAAGAAAGGAAATCATTTTCTTTCCGAAACAAATATGATTTTGAAGAAAAATCCAGAAGCACCTTTCAACCGTGTTTATTTGGATCTTCAAAAGAGTCGTGTTTCAGAATGGAAAGAATATGTAATCGGTTGAGGACAGTTTCTGGACTGTACCACAGGGGTTGACGCCAAATCAAAACCCTGTTATTCTGTAAGGGTGGTTGAGAGACCACCCCCCAATCGGGAGATTGGCGCAGTGGTAGCGCAGCTGCTTTACACGCAGAGGGTCATTGGTTCAAATCCGATATCTCCCATACACCTTCGGGTGTTCTAAGATGAGGCAGCAAAAAAACTGCACTAGACTCTTAATCTAACAAGCAAAAAACTCATCTTGCTCAACAAAGTTGATTCAGCAATCAACCTAATTGTACTTGAAAAACAACTAAACATCAACTTGGAGAAAAATTATGACTTTTATGAATGCTCTTGAATCCGAAATGAATGTCACCGAAACTCTGAACGGTGCAAAAGCATACAAATCCACTCTGAATAAGTGTCTGGATCTTTTCGGAAAAATCGCTGCTTGCCGTAATGATGTCAAGCAAGCACAAAAACTTTTTGCCCATGCATATGCGGAGAATCCTGAGACTGCTACTCGTATTCTCTTCTGGGCACGGGATATTCGTGGGGGACAAGGTGAGCGTGAAGTTTTCCGTAACCTCTTCAAATATCTGGTAGAAGACAATGGTGAAATTGGTGAAAAACTGGTTTCTCTGGTTCCTGTATATGGACGTTGGGATGACCTTCTTGTTCTGGAAAACACTTCTGCCTGGGAAACTGTGCTGAATGCAATTCAGAATCAAATGAATCTGGATCGTTTTTCCTTCAAAGCAGGCGCACCAGTATCTCTGCTTGCCAAATGGATGCCTTCTATCAATGCTTCTAGCAAAGATAGTAAGCGTCTGGGTCGTAAGATTGCCGCACATCTTGGTATGACTGAGCGTGAGTATCGTAAGGTTCTCAGCAATCTTCGTACTCACATTAACGTTGTTGAAAAGGCAATGTGCTCTAAGGAATGGTCTGTAATTGATTATTCCAAACTGCCTTCCCGTGCTGCTTTCATGTATCGCAAAGCATTCGCAAAGCAGGATGCAGATCGTTATTCTGCTTATCTCAACGCTGTTGAGAAGGGTGAAGCAAAGATTAATGCAGCAACTCTCTATCCATATGATATTGTTGAACAGTATCTCTACAAGGGTGCTCGTAACGACAAAACCATTGACCTGCAGTGGGAAGCACTTCCTAACTACATGGAAGGTAAAGAGTTCAACGGTCTGGTAGTTGCAGACGTTTCTGGATCTATGATGGGTCGCCCTATGGCAGTGTCTATCTCTCTTGCGATGTATATTGCCGAGCGTAATACTGCTCAAGTTTGGAAGAACAAGTTCCTGACTTTCTCTGCACAACCTGAACTTCAATCCATCGTTGGTTCTACCATCGGTAAGCGGGTTGAGAATCTTTCTCGTGCTGCTTGGCAGATGAATACCGACCTGATGGCAGTATTCAAAACTGTTCTGGATGCTGGAGTAAAGAATAATGTTCCTGCGGAGGATATGCCTCAAAAACTGATCATTGTCTCTGACATGCAGTTTGACCAGTGCTGCCGCTCTAACAAGAGAACCAATTTTGAGCAAATTCAAAAACTCTACCGTAAGGCAGGGTATGAAATGCCTCAACTGGTTTTCTGGAATGTGAACTCTTATGGTAATGTACCTATTGAGGCACACGATACTGGCACTTGTCTGGTATCCGGTTGCAGTCCTTCTATTCTGAAGTCTGTTCTAACCGATAGTGTCATTACTCCTATTGACACTATGAACGAAACCGTGTATAATGAACGTTATGATGCGGTGGGAGAAGTATTCTCCTGATTCATCGGAGAGGGTATAACCCTCTCCACCTTTAGAGATTATTCAGCAAACCCTTCTGGTTGAAACTATCTGCATAGATGGTTAAGGTTCGATCCCTTATCTCAAATAATCTCGTTCTAATGGGGAAGTAGCTCAGTTGGTAGAGCAACGAAAAAATACATCTTGTTAAGATGTTAACAGCAATTAAAATGCATTGGGAGCCGTTGGTGGTAAGTTCGAATCTTACCTTCCCCACTTTAGATAGTTCAGCAATTTAAAACTTTTTCGCCAAATTTTTATCCGAAAAATAAAAACTATCTAGTTAAATGCGGATGTAGTTCAGCGGTAGAACGCTATCCTTCCAAGTTAGATGTCGTCGGTTCGATTCCGATCATCCGCTTGCTCCAAAAATAACAGGAGCATAAATAAACACTGTAGTTGTAAAACTTAACAAATTTATGAAACTCAAACAACTGATGCTTGCGCCTGTTGCTCTGGGAATGGTTGCTCCTGTTGCTGCGAATGCGGCAGATCTTAATATTGCAGCAGTCAACCAATATTCCACTTCGGAACAGGTTACAAGCGTTTCACAATTCTCCGATGTAAAGTCTACTGATTGGGCATACGGGGCACTCTCCTCCCTTGTAGAGCGTTACGGTTGTGTTGCCGGTTACCCTAACGGCACTTATGCTGGTGGTCAATCAATGACCCGTTATGAGGCAGCAGCACTTCTGAATGCCTGCCTGGATCGTGTGACGGAAGTTACCGATGAACTTCAACGCCTTATGAAAGAATTTGGTGCTGAACTTGCAGTTATTCGTGGTCGTGTAACCAAACTGGAAACACAAGTTGGTCGCCTGGAAGCAACTCAGTTCTCCACCACTACCAAACTTCGTGGTGAAGCAAACTTTGTTCTTGGTGGTGTTGGTGGTGCTCAGACTCCTGGTGCTACTCGTAATGCTCCCAGCACGAATGTTGGCAATACTGCATTCAACTATGATCTTCGTCTGAACTTTGATACATCGTTCACTGGTAAAGATCTGCTTCGTACTCGCCTTCGTTCGGGTAATTTCTCTGCTCAACCTTTCGGTTCTTCCAACTCCCTCTTCAAACTGGATAAGGCAGAAACTTCTCAAGGTACTGGAACTTCCAGCAACGTGTGGTTGGATCGTCTGTATTACCAGTTCCCTGTTCTTACTAAGGGCATGACTGCTACTGCTGGTGCTCTGGTTCGTAACACTGAGATGTCATGGATTCCTTCGGCATATAAGTCGGATGTTCTGGACTTCTTCCAACTTGCCGGTGCTCCTGGTGTCTATAACAAGGCAACTGGATCTGGTTTTGGTCTTCAGTATGTTCAACCTGGCAAGAAAGGTGGACTTGTTGCTGGTATAAACTATGTTGCTCAGAATGGTTCTGAATCCAATAGAGGTGAGTTCAACGAATCTGGTGGTCTGAATACTCTGGCACAGATTGGTTATCGTGCTCCTCAGTGGGGTGCTGCCTTTGGTTATCGTTATGGTACTGAAGGAACTCGTGTTCGCACCTTCAATGCTGTTGCTGGTGGATCTGGTGCTCTTGCTCCTGGTCAAACCTCTAATGGTTATGGTATCAGTGCTTACTGGCAACCTTCCAAATCTGGCGTCATTCCTTCTGTGAGTGCTGGTTATGGTTGGAACAATGTAAGTCGGAATGCTCTTGGAAAAGCAACTCCTAATGCTGCTACTGATTCGCAAAGTTGGTTCGCTGGTCTTCAGTGGAGTGATGTATTTGCTAAGGGTAACGGTGCTGGTTTTGCTATCGGTCAACCTGGCAATGCTGCTGGTCTTTCTAAGGATGCCCTTATGTGGGAAGCATTCTACAAGTACCGTGTGAGTGACAACATTTCTATCACTCCTGCAGTGTTCTATGTTTCTAACAATCAGGCATTCACTGGTGCTTCTTCCAACTTCGGTGGTATTATCCAGACCAAGTTCACTTTCTGATATCTGAAAGTATTATAAATTTGGAGGGGGAAACCCCTCCTTTTTTTATAGATAGTAAATATGAAAATTAATCTCTGGCACTGTAAAGATATGAATCTGTGGCGTTGGACTCTTACTGATGATCATCGACCCATAGTTAAACAAGAATCTGGACAGAGTGAAAATCTACGAGATGCTATGAATGATGTGGTGAACAGTGTAGAGTATTTCTTAAATAAACCCAATATAAATACTTGAAAAAGTATGATATAATGGAAAAATTATACAAATTAATTAGTGATATTCAAGCAAATCTTTTTATTTTGTTTCATAAAACATGGGTTTTTCATTGGAATGTTGTTGGATCTGATTTTCAACAACTTCATACTCTTTTTGGAGAACAATATGAAGCAATGTTTGAAGAAATTGATCGTTTATCTGAGCATATGAGATATTTGAATATTCGTCCAATTGGGTCTCTTTCAAGAATTGTTGAAGTTTCTTCTATTGGCGAAGGTTCTAATATTATTCAAATGGATGAACTGGGACAAAAGCAAATTGTTCCGGGAAAACCAGTTGTTAAATCTGATGAAATGGTTAAAAGATTGATGACTGATAATATGATTCTTATTGAACTTTTAACAGAAGCATCTGAGGAAGCAGGAAATCAAAGATCATATGCAACCGAAAGTTTACTTCAAGATTTAATGGAATCTCACGGTAAATTTGTATGGATGCTTAGATCTATAACTGAAAAAAATTCTAAATTATCTGTAGAAGATTCAGAACAAACGCCGATGATTGTTCCTGAAGAAACTCCACAACAAATACCAGTTCAATAATTATTTTAATCATGGAAAACTTAAAAATCAGATGTCGCTCTTGTGGTAGAGAGTTAGAGGGGCATCCAACTAAAACTATAACTTGTGGTTGTTCAAATATGGCAACCATTCGCGGAGATAGAATTTCTGCACTTGATTTATCTCAAGTTGTTATGCTGAATTCTATTCACACAAAATCAAAATCTTCTGTTCTTACTAATGAGGATATTGCTTGGCAAGAAGCAAGAAGACAACGTAAAGTAAGAAAATTGGATTTTGAAGTTCGTTAATTTAATAATTTTTTAAACTATGTTATGTAACGAACATAAACTTGACAATCTAGAAATACTTACTAATATAACTAGTAGTATTCATCTTTAAAACTATGGATCAGCACACCTACGATAATTGGGTGAAGATCAAAGAGACTTTTGAAAAGTCTGGAAATATGGATAATATGTTTTATAAACGAGCAGTTGAAATAGTTAAAACGCGAAGAGATCCTCTTGCGAAGTTTCTTGGAGATGAAAAATGACACCAGAAGAAGTTCAAGAAATGATTGATATATCTGTTGCAAAGGCAATAGATGATCATAATAAAACAGCATCATTAATATCTGCAAGTATTGGTGTAGTTTTATTGTTCTTTTATGCACATGGGGTTCTAACAATTGTTAATAACATTAAATGAGTAGATAATGACCAATCAAGTTATTACCGGAGTTTTTGTGATGATTCTTATGATGTTTGTATTATATGTTGGAAGTGGGGAACACAGATGATATTTCATATTGTAGAAACTGTGTTAAATAGTCAGGTGGGATTGTTCATTATCGGATGTGGGTTGACAATTGCTCCAGCACTCGGTATAATGTACATACACCAAAACAAAGGTGAGTAGGGATATAGGTCTATTGATCTCCACCCTGAGTGCCAGTGATGAAACTGGCACACTTGACACAAAACTCTCCAACCCTTATAATACTAGAGTAAACACAACAAAACAATGTCTCTGATCGCAAAATTCAAGAAAGATGTTAGCACTCTTCGCTCTGCTGCTAACGGTGAATTCTACCTTGATGTAAAGAATCCGAAACTTTATAAAAAGGTTCGCCGCTTCTACGAAAATGAAGGAGTGGTGTTTTCCGAAGACCCTCTTGATAATTATGACATTCTCATTGAGTGTATCGCCCAAGATCTTGAATCTCTTGAGGTTGCTTAGTTGACACAGAGAGTCTTAAAAAGTACTTATGTCTAAAATAAGTGTTCTAAGATATCTTGGGAACTTTCTCCTTATGATTGGTTATCAAACTATGTTGTGGGGAGATTTTAAATACGGTTTGATGATAAAAGTTATTGGGGGATTACTCACAGTACCTTTTGCTATTAAACTTAAATTGTGGGATGTACTATTTTTATGTGCATTTTTTGGTATTTCTGAGATATCAAAATTATCCCAACTTTTCTTGGTTTTGTAAAACCAAGTGGTGGAGTCAAGTTTGAACCCTGATTTGCCCTCGTCGTATGGGCATTATAAGTGACGACTGGTGCGGATGGGACTCTCTCCCGCCTGGTTTCCAATTTCCAGTCAAAGAATTGGTGGCGTGCATGAAAAACCTAGAGGAGAGTTGCATAAACTCTCCTTTTTTGGTATAATTACTAATATTCAAATAAAATTTATATGCTTGCAAATGATGATCTAGGAAATCTGGGTAGACTTGGAAACCAGATGTTTCAATATACTTCTCTTCGTGGTCTTGCTGCAAAGCACGGATATGAGTATTGTCTTCCTCCAAGAGAAGTAGTAGCAACACGAGATCCTAATGTCTTTAGTTCAGATATCACTATGTTTGAGTGTTTTAATATTCCAGAAGCACCAAAATATGTAACAAACTTCCCGAAAGTAACGGAATCATGTTTTGAATTGGATCAAAACTTATGGAATAATTGCCCTGATAATATCAGTCTTTATGGATATTTTCAGACTGAAAAATACTTCAAACACATTGGAGAAGATATTCGCACCGCATTTACTTTTGTTGATGAAATAAAAGAACCAACACAAGAATCTTTCAAATCAAATTTTGGTGATACTGAAGTAGTATCCCTTCATGTGCGTAGGGGGGACTATTTAAAATATTCTCATCATCCTGTTCAAACACTAGAATACTATGTGGAAGGGTTATCTCATATGCCGGAAGATATTCCAGTAATGATTTTCTCCGATGAAATTGAATGGTGTAAAGAACAGCAACTATTTCAAGGAGATCGGTTTACCTTCTCAGAAGGAAATAGTACTGGAGTAGATCTTTGCTTGATGTCTTTGTGTTCTTATGCTATAATTGCAAATAGTTCTTTCAGTTGGTGGGGTTCGTGGTTGGCAAAGAGTAAAAAAACTGTAGCACCTAAAAATTGGTTTGGTTTACCTTTAACACATAATATGAAAGATTTTTACCTTCAGGGGTGGATTTTATGTTAATTAGTTTTTCTGAGATTATTAAAAAATATAATATGAATGTTGTCGGTATCATTCATATTGGTGCTCATTATGGAGAAGAAATAGGAGATTATATTAATAATGATATTAAGGATATAATTTTATTTGAACCTCTTAGTGATAATTTTAATATTCTTGAAAAAAATGTTAAAAATTTAAATGCTAATATTGTCGGACATCAGGTTGCACTGGGATCTACTCCCGGAAATGCAACGATGTATGTTAGCAGTAATGAAAAACAAAGTAGTTCTATTTTGAAACCTAAGGTGCATTTAACTCATCATCCCAATGTAAGTTTTCCTTCAACCGAGATAGTTGAGGTAAAAACCTTAGATCAATTTGAAACCTCTAATTTTAATTTCATAAACATGGATGTTCAGGGATATGAATTGGAAGTTTTGAAGGGAGCATCAAAAACTTTAATTCATATTGATTATGTTTATTGTGAGGTTAATAGGGATGAAGTGTATGAAAATAACGCCTTCGTTGAACAAATAGATGAATATCTTTCTCAGTATAATCTAATCCGAGTTGAAACTGATTGGGGTGGGGAAATATGGGGAGATGCATTGTACATTAGAGGTGGTAAAGATAATGTATAATATTCCATCTTCATGTCAAATTAGTGAATTGGGAAAAATATATTCAAAGTATTTTCCAAATATAAAAGACGGAACATTTATTGAAGTTGGTGCATATGATGGAAATGAATTTTCAAATACATCATGCTTATCTGATATAGGTTGGAACGGATTATATATTGAACCAATAGAAGAGTTTTATATTAGATGTCTGAATAGACATAGGAGCAATAAAGTTTTTGTTGAGAATTGTTCTGTTGGAAGTTTTGAAGGGGAAATTGACATACATGTGAATGGTGCAGTCACTACAAGTTCTGAAAAACTAATAAAAATATATTATGATGTTGGGTGGATATCTAATTACAATACCAGAAAATGTAAACAATATAGACTAGATACTTTGCTTAAAAAATATAAAATATGTAAAAATTTTGATATTTTGGTTGTTGATGTTGAAGGTAATGAAACTGATGTATTTAATTCCTTCGATTTGGAATATTGGTATCCTAAAATGATTATTGTGGAATTAATTGATGACCACAAAACTTTTAAATTTGATAGCGACATTGTAGATATTAATGTAAACCTAAGGGAGATGATTAAAAACTCCCAATATCATGAAGTTTATAGGGATGATATAAACACTGTTTTTGTTTCAAATTAAAATAATGAAAAATTAAATCTAATGAAAACACTTAATTCATATTTTGATAAAATTTATTGTATTAATTTAGACAGGAGAATTGATCGTTGGGAAGAATGTCTAATTGAATTTGAAAAACATAGTATTGATGTTGAAAGATTTTCTGCTATTGATGGTAAAGATTTAAAATCACTACCCGGACTAAATTCGGGTCAAGTTGGAGCAATATATTCTCATATGGGAGTTATCCAAAAAGCTAAAGAATCTAATTTAGACAATGTTTTAATTCTTGAGGATGATGTTAAATTTGATGATGATCTTAATTTAAAGTTTTCTAAAATTTATAATCGCATTCCTAATGATTGGGATATAATTTTATTTGGCGGAAATCATAGTGGTAATAACCCATGGTCTAAAGGAACATTGTCTAGAGTTGATGAAAATGTTTTCAGGGTCACTAATTCATTAGCATTGCACTGTTATGTGGTTAGAAATACTGTTTATGATATGTCCATAGAAGTCCTATCAAAAATGAATAACACTAATGATGCTTTATTTGCTGAAATACAAAGTAAAGTAAATTGTTATATAATTAGACCTCATCTTGCATGGCAAAGACCTAGTTATTCTGATTTATGTGAAATGTATTCGGATCATATAGCATTGTATGATGACAAAGCTTTATTTGAGGGTAGATTTTTTGGAGAAGAATCTTTTAAAAGAGATGACATTTATGACAAACTAGATCCAACTTGGAAATCATTTTGGGATAATCAAAGAAAAAAACAAAACAATTATGGAGGTAATTAAATCTTGTACACTGACGTAACAATGGTTTTGACAAGTTGCAATCGTCTTGACCTTCTTAAACAAACTATTCAATCTATTCCTCAACAAACTCTTGACAAAATTGCAACTAAAATTTTAGTTGACGATTCTGCTGATCAAGAATGCTTCTCTCAATTGAAAAAAGAAAATGAGAATGGATATTTGAAAAATTGGACAATCTTATATAATGAGGAAAAGATAGGACAGGCAGCAAGTATTGATAAAGCATATTCGTATGTAAATACCGAGTATGTTTTTCATTGTGAGGATGATTGGTACTTTACTGGTGGTGAGTTCATTGATATGAGTATACCAATCTTGGAGAAATATGATAATATACTTCAAGTTACATTTAGGGAAGGAGAACCTCATCAATCTGGTGAGGATATATATGAAGAAGGTACAAAATCTGCTTTTAGAGTATGGATACCTGGATGGAATGGGTTTCCTGGATTTACTTATAATCCAAATATCTTTAGATTTTCTGCTTACAATCAAATAAAACCAATATCAGGAAAGTCAGAAAAAGAAGTCGGATTTAAATATGTTGATATTGGATTGCATACTGTAGTCTTAGAAAAAAGATTTGTAAGGCATCTTGGGGATGGTAGGCATGTGCAAAACTATGTTGTTTAAATTAAAAGGAGTAAATTAAATGGTAATTTGTCAAAAATATTCCAATAATGGTCATACTGTTATTATGGAAGAGCATCTTGGTGGATTTGAAACATGTACAGATGAATTTCCGAATGGAGATATGAATACATTTTCTCCTAAACTTTGGGAATATATTATTGAAAAATATCATATAAAATCGGTGATTGATGTTGGTTGCGGAATGGGATTTTCAATCATTGAATTTATGAAATATTGCGATACTGTCGTTGGAATTGATGGATCTCCCTTTGCTTTGGAAAATTCTCCAGTAAAAGAATCTATTTTTTTCCATGATTATAGTATCGGTGAACTAGAAACTGATGACAGATATGATTTGTGTTGGTCATGTGAATTTGTTGAGCATGTTAATGAAGATTATAGAGACAATTTTCTCTCAACCTTTGCTTTTGCAAAATATGTTGCAATGACTTTTGCTGAACCTGGACAACCTGGACATCATCATGTAAATTGCCAATCCCAAGAATATTGGATTAACCATTTGGAAAAATTTGGGTTTAAATATGATGAAAATGCCACTTTAGAATTAAGAAAAATTGCAAAAGAAGAAGGTGAAGAAGATGGACATTTTAAATATTTTGAAAAAACTGGTCTGTTTTTTGTGAAACAATGAAAAAAGTTTTTGTTGTTATGATGGTCAAAGATGAAATTGACATCATAGGATATAATATTGAATATCTTCAAACTCAAAATATTGATCATATTTTTGTTGCTAACAATCTTTCAACTGATGGTACAAAAGAAAAACTTTTAGAATTATCTGACAAGTATAAAAATATAACCGTATTTGATGATAATGAATTTGCATATTATCAACCAGATAAAATGAATGAATGGATCTCCCGTTGTTATAAATTGGGTGCGGATATTATTGTTCCAATTGATGCTGATGAAATTTGGTATTCTAAAGTCGATGGAAAGACACTTGGACAAGTTCTAAAAGAAAGTGATGGTGACATTTTTGTTGCAGATTCTATAGATTTTATTCCTACGAATAATGATTTGAAAGATAAAAATCCAATTAAATCTATGTGTTATAGAAAACAAAATTCTAATTCTTTCGCTGCGGTTGCATTTAGAAAATGTCCCGGAGCATATCTTGAAATTGGTAATCACGATGTTATTAATCATAAGGGTAAAAGAATATTTGATTTAATTGGAATTCGTCATTATCAGTATAGAAGTTTTGATCAATTTTATAAAAAAGTCTTGAATGGTAAAAAAGTATACGACGACACTACATATCCGGATTATATGGGAAGTCATTGGAGAACTCTTGGAAGTCAATCCGAAGAAGAATTAAAACAATGGTGGGATGATTACATTACACAATCAGTAGAATATTTTCCTTTTAATTATGATTAAAAAACTTTCGATTGCTATTCCTACATGGGAGACTAATGGTAGAGGTGTGGAATTTCTTGATGATCTTTTGAGGACTATTGAGATTCAGTATTTTGAAGATTTTGAGGTTGTCATTTCTGATCATAGTCAAAATAATGATATACTAATTAAATGTCAAGAATTTGATTCTAAATTTGATATTAAATATTTTAGGAATGAGAATGATCGGGGGAATAGTCCTGCCAACTTAAACAATGCTATCGGCAAATGTTCTGGTGAAATCATCAAAATAATGTTTCAAGATGATTTTTTCTATGATGATGAGGCACTAGAAAAAATTTATTATACTTTATCTGATTCTGATAAAATGTGGTTATTGAATGGAACAAATCATACAAATGATCATGGAAATTCTTTTTATTGGGATCTGTATCCAAAGTTTAATGATCGACTTTTAATGGGGGTAAATACAATTAGTTCACCTTCAGTAATGTCTTTTAAAAAGGAAGTTGTAAATCGATTTGATGAAACCTTAATTAATCTGATGGATTTAGATTTTTATTATGCAATGAGAAAAACTTATGGAGATCCTATTTTCTATAATGATATATTGGTGTCAAATAGAGTTCATCAAGATTCAATTTCTAGTAACATAAAAAATAAAGAAGACTTAACAAAAATTGAAAGTGAGTATTGTCTTAAAAAATATGGAGTTTCTAAATGATAGGATTTGTTGTACCTAGTATAGGTAGGGATTCGATTAAATTTACATTACAATCTCTCATAAATCAAACCAATTCAAATTGGAAATGTTGGGTTGGCTTTGATGGAAAATGTGAAGATGATATTGATAAAAATAATTTAATCGAAGATTCTAGAATTAATTGCCTATACTTCAAAGATAAACTTGGAGTATCTGCTCATCACGGAAATGCTGGATATGTTAGAAACTCTATAATTTCTCATATAACCGAAGATTGCGATTGGATTGGTTTTGTTGATGACGATGACACACTTTCTAAATTTTATATTGAAATATTAGAACTTGAAAAAACAAAATCTGAATTTGATTGTTGCGTATTTCGTATGAGATATGATAAGGATAATCAAAAAGTTATTCCCCCATTCGGAATGAATCATTTGCAGCAAAATTATGTTGGTATTTCATTTTGTGTAAGTAAAAAATTTATTACTGAAAATAATATTAAATTTACTAATGATAATGCTGAAGACTTTAAATTCTTAAAAGAAATATATGATAAAAATGGAAAAATTCATATATCTTCACATATTACTTATAATGTAAACGGGCATATCTATGGATAAAAATAAATCAGCATATAAACTCAAAAATATGGGTCCAATATATTATTTAAATCTTGATGGGCAACCAGAAAGAAAGGAATATATGGAGGAGCAGTTTAAGTATTGGGAAATTGAAAATTATACTCGTATCTCTGCCTATGATGGAAGAGAAGATGACCTGAGTGATATCATTAAGGGTCGTTATCCTGACAATATGACCTCCGGTGAGATTGGTTGTACTACCTCTCATCTCAAGGCACTCAAGCACTGGATAGAGACTTCTGACAGTCCTTATGCTGTGATTATGGAAGATGATGTGGATTTGCAACTTGTCAGATGCTGGAACTTTATCTGGAGTGATATTATTGCCAAAGTTCCTTATGATTATGATGTAATTCAACTTGCCATTATCTGTACTGGTGATTTACATGTAAAACTTCATAAGAGATTTGTGAATGACTTTTCAACAGCGGCATACATGATTACTCGCCATCATGCTGAAAAACTTTTAAAGTTTCATGTTCGTGGAGATAAGTATAAATTAGATCAAGGTGTAAAACCAAGAGCAGTTGCTGATGATTTAATTTATAATTCTGGTAATACTTTTTCAATTCCCCTTTTTCTTTATCGTATTGAATTGGGATCTTCCATTCATCCAGAACATGTTGATATATTTCATAAAGCAAGTCATGATGGTCTTCTTCAGTTTTGGGAACTTCAAGGTTATGATATGAGTATTGATGATTTAATGAATTATGATCCATATCTTGGTCGAATTACCGAACCATCTCAGGTACGGGAGTAAGCAATTGTACTTATTGTGTGAGAAAACCGTAACAGGAGGGGCTTGACACCCCTCTCTTTCTGCTATATACTTGTGTAACAATTCTTAACGAATGTACAATGACTGTAACAACTAATGAATATGGGCAACAAAACATGTTCGCCAAAGAACCCGTAATGTATTATGAGAATTACGGAATGCTGACTCCCAATCAAGTTAAGGAGCGTACTAATGGCCGCTGGGCAATGGTCGGTTTTGTTGCTGGTATTATTTCTTATACTATCACTGGCAACTTCTTCTTCGGGATCTTCTGATGACTGAAATCATCTTCACAATTACAGGAGTTGCATTTTTGGTTCTCCTGAGTTATGCTGTAGAAAAACTTTCTGAAACTTACTGAGGTAAAACAAATGGACAAAATTTTCACTGAAACTGCTGAGCGTTGGAACGGAAGACTTGCGATGCTTGGATTCGTAATTGCAGTAGGCACTTACTTTACTACTGGGCAAGTAATTCCTGGACTTTTCTGATGGAGGTTACTATGCGTAAAGAAGGATATGAAATTCCTCAAGTTGAATTTGTATTTCGTGAATCTGGGGAGTTTGTAACTCGTACAAGTAATGAACTTTTTAAAGATAAGAGAGTTGTACTCTTCTCACTTCCTGGAGCGTTCACTCCTACTTGCTCCGCTTATCAACTTCCTGGATTTGAAGAGAAGTATGATGAGTTCACTGCTCTTGGTATTGATGCTATCTACTGTATTTCTGTTAATGATGGTTTTGTGATGAATTCGTGGGCACAAGACCAAAACATTCAAAACGTACAACTCATTCCCGATGGAAATGCTTACTTCACTCGCTCTATGGGTCAACTCGTTTCCAAGACCAATCTTGGTTTTGGTGAGCGTTCTTGGCGATATGCTGCTGTGGTGAAGGATGGTATCATTGAGAAACTCTTTGAGGAAGCAGGAAAGCAAGATAATGCTCCTACTGATCCTTATGAAGTGACAACTCCAGAAAATGTTCTTGAGTATGTAAAAACAGAATTGCGTGAAGCAGTACTCGCATAATATTAGAAAATATTTTTTAAACTCTACCTCTAAATAAGGGGTAGAGTTTTTTTTTATTATGCCAAGGGGACAACTGACTAGAGAAGAAATTAAGTGTGAGGTTTTGAAAATTAAGAGAGATTTGGATAAAGAGTGGATGAATAAGACTGGATATGACCCAAAGTGGTTAGCGCATCAATATCTGAATAAGGTTTTGGACAAAATTGAGGAATATTCCAGATAAGCATTCATACCTATTGACAGGGTTTCCTGACAGTGCTATGATAAATACAACAACAAGTTAAGAAATGTAACAGATTCTTAATGTTGTCCTCTACCTAACCGAGACCTATGGGGAGGTTAAACATAGTCTCTCATACCCACGATGGAGGGTGTCGTGGGGAATATCTGTACCGTTCAGTTCCCCCTGAATTTTTACTTACCCTTTTTAACAAATGACTGCTACAATTGCTTCACGCCGTTCTGGCGAAAACCTCTGGGAATCTTTTTGCCAGTGGGTTACTTCTACCGACAACCGTCTTTATGTTGGGTGGTTCGGAACTCTTATGATTCCTTGCCTACTTGTTGCTACTTCAGTTTTTATTATTGCTTTTATTGCAAATCCGCCAGTAGATATTGACGGTATTAGGGAACCAGTAGCAGGTTCTCTAATGTATGGAAACAACATCATCTCTGGTGCAGTTGTTCCTTCTTCTAATGCTATTGGATTGCATCTTTATAATCTTTGGGATGCTGCTTCTATTGATGAAGCACTTTATAATGGTTGGGCATATCAAGCAGTGGTATTCCACTTTTTGATTGGTGTTTGGTGCTATCTTGGTCGTGAGTGGGAACTCTCATTCAGACTTGGAATGCGTCCTTGGATTGCAGTTGCTTATAGTGCTCCTGCTATTGCTGCGACTGCTGTATTCTTGATTTATCCCTTTGGTCAAGGAAGTTTTAGTGACGGAATGCCTCTTGGTATTTCTGGAACCTTTAATTATATGCTTGTATTTTCCGCAGAACACAATATTCTTATGAATCCGTTTCATATGTTGGGTGTTGCTGGTGTTTTTGGTGGTGCTTTTGCTGGAGCAATGCACGGTTCACTGGTGACTTCTTCACTGGTTCGTGAAACTACTGAAACTGAATCGCAGAATTATGGTTATAAGTTCGGACAAGAAGAAGAGACTTATAACATAACCGCAGCACACGGATACTTCGGTCGTCTTATCTTTCAATATGCGTCTTTTAATAACTCCCGCAGTTTACACTTCTTTCTTGCTGCTCTTCCTGTAGTCGGCATTTGGTGTGCTGCTATGGGAATTGCCGTTTCATCTTTCAATCTTAATGGTCTGAATTTCAATCAATCAATTCTTGACCATCAAGGTAGAGTGATTAAAACCTGGGCGGACTTATTAAATGGTGCCAACCTAGGAATTGAGGTTCAACATGAGAGAAACGCTAGATTTGTTGGTGTTTATAATCAGTAATGATTATTAGTAAAATCGGGTTAAACGGGGAAACTCTCAAGTAGACAATCCCGTACCAAGTCAGAAAGGGTTAAAGTTTTCTGAAAGGTCTAACGACTAGGTGGTGAGTCCCAACAATAATCCACCCACGAATGCCCGACTCCTTAATAAACATAAGGATGAAGAGATAGTCTGAACTTACTGGTGACAGTAAGAAGTAGAGGATAAAGAACCACTACGATAACACAATTGCACAACTTTCCTTTAGATTTGGCGGCAGCGGAAACAACTTCGGTTGCTCTAACTGCTCCTTCTATTGGTTGATATAAAAACCAAATAATGGTATAATAGGGGAACTCTTCGGAGTTCCTTTTTTTTATAAATAATTATGCACGAAAGAAAACACGAAAATGACTAAACTTTACTCCGACCTCTATAAAACTTGTATGACCTGTGGTAAGGAAAAACCTGCTACGGATTTTTATGTGAGAAATAAAGTTTCTATGGTTCGGCATTCTATATGTAAAGAATGTGATAAAGAGAGAGTAAAAAAGAGGCACGAAGAAAATCCAGAACGCACAAGAAATAATGACTTAAAAAGAAATTATGGAATTACTCTTGATGAACATACTCAAATGTATGAGGAACAGAATGGTGTTTGTGCCGTTTGTGAAAAACCTGGTGATGGAAAGTGGAAGAAACTATGCGTAGACCACGACCATAAGACTGGAAAAGTTCGTCAGTTGCTTTGTAGAAACTGCAATATGATTTTAGGTCAAGTTGACGATAGTATAAATCATTTAGAAAAACTTACAGCATACCTACAAAAGCACCAATAAGACTATGAAAGTTCCAGTAAGTAAAAAATTAAAAGAGATACTCCAAGACCCTGCTGCTAGAAACCAATTGCAAAAAGCATTAGTAGGAGAAGGTGATGGAACTATTACAGTTAATGGAAAATCTTATACATTAGATAAAAATGCTTTCTATTGACACCACCCCCAAAGACTGCTATAATACTCACAACGTCGCAAACACATTATGAGAAAATTAAGTTGGATGCTACTTGGAGCACTAGTTACTACTATTCCTTATTTGTTATTAACATCAACCATTTCTTTAAATACTTTTGGATTGGTCGCATTAGGTATGGGATTGGGAGTTTTGTTGTTCGTTTTGGTTTTTGCTGCGATTTGGGATAATACATAATAAAAACTAAAATGCTCCTCATTCTCCTCCTCTTCCAACTCTTCGGAGTGTTCCTCTTTCTTAATGTCTCTGCTATAATATATAAGATAAACCACAACTTTTTATGTACGACGCAACTTTTATCAGTGATATTCACCTAGGAACTCCAAGATGTAATACTGAAAAGTTCTTAAAGTTTCTGAAAGAACTCAAAACTAAAAAGTTAGTAATGGTAGGTGATATTATAGACATCTACTGTATGGAAAAATATAATACTCGTTGGACAAAAGAACATACCGAGTGTGTTCATCAAATCTTAAATCTTGCTAAAAGGGGAACAGAGGTCATTTATATTCTTGGAAATCACGAAGGGCAAATTCGTCGCTACTGTGATTTTGAACATAAGAACTTCCGAATGGTAGATGAATATACTCATAAAGATTCAAAAGGTAATAAGTTTCTTTGTGTTCATGGAGATAAGTATTCCGAGTATTCATCCGGTTCCTGGAAACAATTAATGTTTAATAAAGGATATGAATTGATTACACCGATCAGTTTGTTCCTGGAAAGATTCTTCAGATTCTCTTTGGTTTATGCACTGAAGAATAGTGTTCGGGGTAAGAACTATATCAATCAATATGAGACTGATATTGCATCATTTTGTGTTCAGAGAGATAAGAAATATGACGGAGTAATTTGTGGTCACATACATTCTGGAAATATTCGTAAGTTTAATAAAATTACTTATATGTGCTGTGGAGATTGGTGCGATACATGTTCTGCAATTGTGGAAAAGAATGGAATCTATTGCTTGGAAAAGTATTGAATAATATCTTCAAATCCCAACAATTCATAGACACTCCAAAAAGAACTTCTTATAATTACTAAGGAGTTCTTTTTCTTTTATGAAGATCTTTTTAGACACAGCAGACGTTTCAATGATTAGTTCAGCATATGATACTGGACTACTAGATGGAGTTACTACAAATCCCACTTTGATTCTTAAAAGTGGTAGACAACTTCAAGAAGTTATTAGTGAAATTGCAAAAATATTTCCAGAGTTAGAAAGCATTTCGGCAGAAGTCGTTGCAGAAACAGCAGAGGAAATGCTTACAGAAGCAAAAAATTATTATACAATCGCACCAGCAGTTACAATCAAAGTTCCTTGTACCGTAGAAGGATTGAAAGCATGTAAGCATCTTTCCTCACTTGGTATCAAAACAAATGTAACTCTTGTATTCTCGGTGGCACAGGCAATACTTGCATCAAAGGCAGGAGCAACTTATATCTCACCATTCGTGGGTCGTTGGATGGATAATTCTGTAGATGGTATTGAACTGATCAAGAATATCCGTAAAGCATTTGATTACTCAGGAACCAGCACACAGATTCTTGCCGCATCTCTTCGTGATGTAAGACAAGTAGAACAATCTGCACTTTATGGTGCTGATGTTGTTACGATTCCTCCAGTTGTATTCTGGGGAATGTATAAAAATATTTTAACGGATAAAGGACTGGAGTTATTCCAGAAGGACTGGGAGGAAGTTCTGAAAGGAAAAGAATGAAACGCGAAGAACAGTGCTGGAATTTCATAATGTCCTCATTTGCGAGAACTTATGGAGTTGAAAGAACTATGCGTGAGCAAAAATTTCATGAAATTGCATTAGAATGGTGTGATGATCATAACTACACTTGTGATGTTCATCTGGATGATTTAGATAAAGTTGATTTGTATTTTAGAAACATTTATGAAAACTGGGAGAATTAAATGAAAGTCGGTCTAATTGGTTTAGGAAGAATGGGAGAAGGAATGTCCCGTCGTATGATGAAAGCAGGTATTGAAGTCTGGGGTTATAGAAGAAACTATGAAAAGGCAAAAGAAGCATTTGAAAACCGATATATTAACGGTGCTGCAGATTCTATACAAAGCCTTGTTCAAGTAGTTAAGGGTAGTGGATTGCAACCAGGAATTTTCCAGATGGTAGTTCCTGCCGAAACAGTAGAGGAAACGATTAATGAGTTACTACGATATTGTGGTGAAGGAGATATTATTATTGATCATGGCAATAGCAATTTTAAAGACAGTCGGAAGAGAGCAGAACGCCTGGCAAAGTTGGGTATCCAATATATTGATTGTGGCACTAGCGGCGGTGTTTATGGTTTGGATCGTGGATACTGTCTTATGGTTGGTGGTGGAGATACTGCAGTCGCCACTTGTAAGGGCATTTTTAATGCCCTCTCTCCAGGAGTCAGTGCTGCCCCCAGGACTGAGTTTGACTCGCCTGTAACGTCCGCAGAGCACGGTTGGTTGCACTGTGGTGGTCCTGGTGCCGGGCATTTTGTGAAGATGGTTCATAATGGTATTGAGTATGGTATTATGCAGGCATATGCTGAAGGATTCAACATTATCAAGAATGCAAACAACGGAGCACAATATGTCAGAGAAGGAGACGCAGAAGTTGCCCCAATGGCAGACCCAGAATCCTACTGCTACGATATTGATGTTGCTGAAGTTGCTGAGTTATGGCGTCGTGGTAGTGTCGTTGGTAGTTGGTTACTTGATCTTACTGCTGATGTGCTGCGCCGCAGCCCAAATCTTACACAGTTCTCTGGTGGAGTATCCGATAGTGGTGAGGGTCGTTGGACTGTTAATGCCGCTGTGGATCTGGGGGTTCCTGCTCCAGTCATCACTACTGCCCTTTATGAAAGATTTAACTCAAGATTTCTGGGGTCATTCGGAGCAAAAATTTTGAACGGAATGAGGTTTATGTTTGGGGGTCATCATGTCAGATGATTAGTTCAGAGACACCTTATAAACTTGCAGAGATTATTAGGGACACTTGGCCTGGTCTTTACAGGAAACCACAAGTGTCCTATAATAATCAAAAGACTTCTAAAAATGAACGATTATTGGATTGTAAGGGACAAAAGAACTGGAAGAGTGATATGTAATTGTGGCAACATTTTGGATGCGAATATGATGTTGCAACTAGATGCAGAAAATAGAATATGTCTTCGTGCTAAATTTTTGCAAGACCAGGTAATTGATATAACTTCAACAACCGA
>Ga0209770_10000316_pt1 | contig 26900 bp, 20 predicted proteins | sample LauGreSu1BDMLBDD_2_FD_187572 | JGI IMG/M metagenome (GOLD analysis project Ga0209770, IMG submission 187572) | Freshwater lake microbial communities from Lake Michigan, USA - Su13.BD.MLB.DD (SPAdes) (version 2) | ecosystem: Environmental > Aquatic > Freshwater > Lake | place: Lake Michigan, USA...
TGCGGACCGGGATCGCTCGTCACGTTGATGTCCGGCAGCACCCACGCGGTGCAAAGGGTCGCGACGACACCGGTCAGGAGGTGAGGCCATGCACCGATCGCGGCGCGAGAGAGCAGTCGAGGCGACGGCGGCATGAGGGCATCATCGCATCGCTAGACCACGCGGTCGCCACCCGGAATGTTGAATGCAGGCGCCACATTCACCTGGATCAGCTTCGCCTGCTCGCCGTCGACATAGTCGGAGTGGCACGACGCCTTCTCGCCCACCGCCGCGCCGACGGCCTTCTTCGTCTTCGACGCAAGCTTGTGGATCTCGTCGGGGCTCAGCACGCCGCGCTTGGCGAGGATCTCCTGCTGCTCGGGCGTGAGCGCGGCGCTCTTGACGGGCTTGCCGCGCTGGTACTCCTCGTCCTTGCCCGAGGCGAACTCCTGGATCTCCTTCGAGATGCGCACGCTGCACCAGTCGTGGCCGCACATCGCGCAGAAGTCGGTGTCGACATCGAGGTCCTCGTCGTGGTACGCGCGCGCGGTGTCGGGGTCGAAGCTGAGCTCGAAGTGCTTCTCCCAGTTGAGCGCGGCGCGGGCCTTGGTGAGTTCGTCGTCGCGGTCGCGTGAGCCGGGGATGCCGAGCGCGACATCGGCCGCGTGGGCGGCGATCTTGTAGGCGATGCAGCCCTGCTTCACGTCGTCCTTCTTGGGGAGGCCGAGGTGCTCCTTGGGGGTGACGTAGCAGAGCATGCTCGCGCCGTGGTAGCCGGCGGCGGTGGCGCCGATGCAGCTCGTGATGTGGTCGTAGCCCGGGAAGATGTCGGTGACGAGCGGTCCGAGCACATAGAACGGCGCGCCGTGGCAGAGACGGCGCTGCAGCTTCATGTTGAACTCGATCTGGTCGAAGGGCACATGGCCGGGGCCTTCGATCATGACCTGCACGCCCATGCGCCACGCGCGCTCGGTGAGTTCGCCGAGGGTCTCGAGCTCGGCGAGCTGCGCGCGGTCGGTCGCGTCGGCGAGGCCGCCGGGGCGCAGGCCGTCGCCGATCGAGAAGGTCACATCGTGGCGGCGCATGACCTCGCAGATCTTCTCCCAGCCGGTGTACATGAGGTTCTGCTTGTTGTGGACGAGCATCCACTTGGCGAGCAGCGAGCCGCCGCGCGAGACGATGCCGATGAGGCGCTTCTTGATGAACGGCAGGTGCTCCTTGAGGACGCCCGCGTGGATCGTGAAGTAGTCGACGCCCTGCTGCGCCTGGTGCTCGAGGGTGGCAAGGACGATCTCCTCGTTGAGGTCCTCGATCTTGCGGCCGATGATCATCGAGTAGATGGGCACGGTGCCGATCGGGACAGTCGAGTTCCGGCAGAGCGCGTCGCGGCATTCGTCGAGGTTGCCGCCGGTCGAGAGGTCCATGACGGTGTCGGCGCCCCACTTCTCGGCCCACTGGAGCTTCTCGACTTCCTCGTGCGTGCCCGACGAGACGGGCGAGGCGCCCATGTTGGCGTTGATCTTGGTCTTCGACGCGCGGCCGATCGCCATTGGGTCGAGTTTGTGGCGGAGGTGCGTGCGGTTCGCGGGGATGACCATGCGGCCGGCGGCGATCTCGTCGCGGACTTCGGTCGCGGTGAGGTGCGGCTCGCGCGCGGCGACGCGCGTCATCTCGGGGGTGATGATGCCGAGGCGCGCGCTCTCGAGCTGCGTGATCGGGGCGAAGGACTTCGGATAGATGACGCGGCGCCACTGGCCACGGGCGCTGGCGAACTCGACGGAGGTGTAGGCGTCGCCGCAGCAGTTGGTGCAGGCTGGTCCCGAGGGCGCTTCGGCGAGTTCGACGGTGGACCAGCCGGCGGGAAGGAAGTCCCACGCGGTCTTGTCGCTCGGCGCGGGCATGCCCGGAGCGTCGGGCGAGCTGAAGGCGAGTGGACCGCCGATGTCGGCGCGGCGTGCGAAGGAGCCAGGCGTGGTGCCCTGCGCGTGCGTCGACGGGTTGTGCGCGCCGTGCATGGGGAGCGCGTACGAGGAATCGCGGGAGGTGCCGAGCGTGGAGGGAGTCGTGATCATCGTTCTTCCTTCGTGCGCCGGTCCTCGGACGACGGGAAGGAAGGCGCGGATCCGCGCGTTCGCTTCCCTCCGCCGGTGCGAGCCGGATCAGGTTCAACGGGTGCTTCTCAGCGTCCTGCCGTTGCAGGACGCGCCCCGAGCGAGCGCGGAGTGTAGCCGAACGGTCAGCCCGGCCACTGCTCGCGGGCCATGACGATCAAGTCGTTGGGCCCGAGGGCCTTGCCGAGCTGGCGGAGCATGTTCGAGATCTGCGCGGCGTGGTAGTGCTGGTGGGTGCAGACATGCAGGTAGATGTCGTGGGCGTTCGTGATGTACGACTTGCCGTCGCGGACGCGCGGCATCGGCTTCGCGAGGAACGCGGCGTCGTCGGCGCGGGCGAGCAGCTTCGCCCAGCGCGCGTCGAGCGGCTTCCACGCGTCCTCGAGCGCGGCGAGCGTGGGAAACGCGCTCGCGGGTGGGATCGTGAAGGCGGGGTCGCCCTCCTCGAGGACATTGGCCCAGACCGTCTCGGCGCCCCAGAGGTGGACGATGGTGCCGAACAGCGATCCAACGCCCATCTCGAACGGCCGGCGCAGCTCGTCCTCGGTGCAGGCGCGGGCGGCGACGAGGATCTTCGATCGCGTCCAGAGACGGTGCTCGTGGAGTCTGCGGATGGTGCTGGAGTTCGATGGCATGCGTGCAGCCTACCCAACCGCGGTGCACGGCACGTGCCGTTCAGTGCCTGGCACAGCACGGCACCTGCCGTGCACCCCGAGTGGCGCTGGCGCGGGTGCGCTGCCGCCGCACCAAGGCGCCATGGGCGGGTTCCTCGGCGACCGTGCGCGGCACGTGCCGCTCAGTGCCAGGCACTCACTGGCACGTGCCGTGCACCGAGGGTGGGTGGAGGACCGCGTTCCGCGCGAGGATCGAGGCGGCTGCGCATGCGGGGTGTCGCTCACCGCGCACGCACTCGTCGACGATCATCGCAGGAAGCCGGGCCGCGACCGGCCGGCTGGGCGCGAAGCGATCCACCCGCGCCAGTCCGAACGGAGCCCGCGCTGCGAGCGCTCGCAGGCACTCCGCGTGAAGCGCCGCGAGCAACCGCGTCTCATTTCCACCCTCCTCGCGCAGCGCGTGCGCCCGCGACGAGGCGGGGATGCAGCGTATCTCGTGCTCGAACCGGCTCAGCCATCTCGCAATCGCCGCGATCTCGCCCGCTGAGCAGAGCTTCGAGTCCCGCACGCCGAGCGCGATCGCGTCATCCTCGGCGTCCATCGGCAGCACCACCGCCGCGACCGCCAGCACACGGCGCGGCTCGCCCTTTCCGGCCTCGTCGCTTCCCGCGATCGCCGCCACCCGCAACGGCGACGCACCCCCGTCGGGAAGCACGCCATCCGACGGCATCGCCTCCCGATGGAGCGCATCGAACTCGTCCGCGCGGTCCTCGTCCACCGCCTCCACCAGCACCGTCCCGCCCCAGCAGCGGACGCGCGTGCCGCGGTCGTCGACGCACTCCCACTCCGAGAGCGCGTCAGGCGGAACGACGGGATGGAAGTCGTGGCGAGCGAGACGCTCGCGCAATGCGTCGAATCGCTCCGACGCGCGTCGGTAGATCCGGACCGCAGGCGAGCGCAGGGTGGCCACGCGGATAGGCTACCCGCATGTCTCCGACGGTCCCTGCCGCCTACGCCGCGAATCTCGACTCCATCCTCGCCGCCCGCCGCAGGATCGAGGCGCTCGTCCACCGCACGCCTGTCCTGACGAGCGCGACGCTCGACTCGGTCGCAGGCCGCCGCCTCTGGTTCAAGTGCGAGCTCTTCCAGAAGACAGGCTCGTTCAAGTTCCGCGGCGCGACCAACGCCGTCCGCATGCTCGGGGATTCCGCCGCGGCCCGCGGAGTCGTGACGCACTCCTCCGGAAACCACGCGCAGGCGCTCGCGCTCGCGGCGCGGATGCGCGGCATCCCGGCGCATGTCGTCATGCCTTCGAACTCCGCGGAGATCAAGAAGTCCGCCGTGCGCGGCTACGGCGCCTCCATCATCGAGTGCGAGCCCACGCTCGAGGCGCGGGAGTCGACGGCCGCGCGCGTCATCGCGGAGACCGGCGGCGCCATGATCCCCCCCTACAACCACCCGGATGTCATCGCTGGACAGGGGACGATCGCGCTCGAGCTGCTCGACGAGTGCCCGCAGCTCGATGCGATCGTCGTCCCGCTCGGCGGCGGCGGCCTCATCTCCGGCATCGCGATCGCCGCAAAGGCGCTCAAGCCGTCCATCCGGATCATCGGCGCCGAACCCGAGCTTGCCGGCGACGCCGCCGCATCGAAGGCTGCCGGCGCGATCCAGCCCGCGATGAAGCCGACCACGATCGCCGACGGACTCCGCACGGCGCTCGGACCGCTGACCTTCCCGGTCGTCCGCGATCTCGTCGACGAGATCATCCTCGTGAGCGAGGCGGACATCGCCGCCCACATGCGCTTCGTCTGGGAGCGGCTGAAGATCACGATCGAGCCGAGCGCGGCGGTCGGCGTCGCGGCCGCATGCAGCGCGCGCATGCGCGCAAGAGAACACGCCGACATCCAGGATGTCGGCGTGGTGCTCTGCGGCGGGAATGTCGATCTCGCGGCGCTGCCGTTCTGACTACGCGTCGTTCTCGCGCCCGCGGCGCTCGGCGCGGTCGCGCTCGAGTTCGCGCATGAGCTGCTCCAGCCGGTCCTCGATCCTGCGGAGCCGCTCCTCCTGCCGATCCGGTCCACCCTCGCGCTGCGGCTGCGGCACGCGCGGACGGCGGTCCGCCTGCGGGCCGCCCTCTGCCTGCCCTTCCCGCATCCGCCGCTCGAATCGCTCGCTCCAGTCAGCCATCCGGCCCTCGAGGCCCTCGATGTCAAGTCCGCGCAGCTCGTCCGGGCGCACCGCGAGGCCGGGCACGCGGATCTCACGGCGCCTTCCGTCCGGCCCCATGAAGAACATCACCGTCTCGTCGTTCTCGACGACCGCGTCCATAGGCGCCTCGTCGCCGGACCAGCCCGGCGGCAGCGGCATGCCCTCGACCTCGACCGCGAGCTTGTCGCCGTCGAAGGCCGATGCGACCACCTCGACGGTCTTCGTCTTGTCGCCCCGGCGGATCTCGAGCGAGACCTTCGCGCCCGGCTCGACCTCGCGGAGCACGCGGCGAAGGGCGTCGCTCGACGCGTTGCGGTCGCCGTTGACCGCGACGATCACATCGAAGCGCTCGATTCCGGCCTTGGCGGCTGGGAGTTCCTTCGCGACGCTCGTGACCATCGTCGACCTCGATCGATCGATGCCGAGGTGATGCGCGAGCGCCTCGTCCGGCGCCCCGAGCCCGACGCCGATCATCGACTTCGGCTGTCCGGCCGTGCGGGGGCGCGCGCCTGCGGCGGGCGGCACGCGCGGCACGCCGCGGGCCTCGATCCGCCGCATCACGGTGCCGTCCTCGGCGAGGATCTCGTATCCGCCCTCGACCTCGCGGATACGGTCGGGCGCGATCTCCTCGCCGTTGACTCGCGCCACGGCGACCCGTCCGTCGCGGATCTCGAGGTCGATGGAGGTCCCATCGCCACCGGAGGTCGAGTACGCGAACGATTGCGACTCCTGTGCATGGGCGATCGGTGCGAAGGCGAGTCCTGCGGCGAGGATCGCGGCGAACCTGAGGGTGCGGCTGCTTCGAGTCATGGCGTGTCGTGCTTCCTGTTTGGGTTTGCCGAGCGCGTGCGCGACCGGTGCGTCACTGAACGAGATTGGTCCGTGGCCGGATGACGATGGGGCGAAGGCGGCCGGTCTCGCCCGCGGGGACCATGCGGTAGACCTCGGGCGTCACGCGGCGTTCGACGACCTGCCGGACGATGACGACCTCGAACCCGCGGCCATCCGCGAGTTCACGCGACCGGAGAAGGGTCGGCGGCGCGATCTCGCCGTCCACAAGACCTTCCGCACGAGCCTTCTCGACGTACGCGTCGAAGGCCTCGTCCGCGGAGGCAAACCCAGCGCCGAGTCCGGCGACGCTCGCGTCCGGAGCGCGCCGCGGCGCGCCGCCCCCGGCGAGCATCGACTGCCCGAGGAACGCCAGCGCGATGATCGCGGCGACCGCCCAGCCCGCGCCGGACCGCAGACGCGCGCGCTCCGCGGGGATCTCGGCCCGATCCGCCACCGAGTCGAGCGCGCGCGCCGCGCGCGCCAGCTTGAGCTCGTCCGCCTGCCAGAGAGCGAGCTCCTCAAGCAGGCCCGGCTCGTTCGCGCCGCGTGCGCGGATCTCGTCGAGGGCCGCGGCATCGCCGGCGACCGCGCGGGCCAGGAGGCGATCGACCTCGGGCGTGTCGTCCGAACGGTGTTCATGCGCATTCGTGCTCATGTTCGTGCCTCTCCTCTCATGCCGACCCCCGCAGTCTCGGCGTCGCGCGCGATTCCCCTGAGCATGCGGCGCGCGCGTGCGAGCCGCGTCTCGACCGTTGTCTCCGGCACATCGAGGAGGTCCGCGATCTGGCGCTGCGACAGGCCCTGGACGCTCTGGAGCAGCAGAGGCTCGGCGTAGAGCGGCGGCAGGGTCCCCACGAGCGCGAGCATGTCGGATGCGGAGTCGTCCCGGTCGGCCGGGCCACCCCCGCGACGCCCATCGCCGAGCGCGCGGAGGACCCTGCGCTCGGTCGAGCGGCTGCGTGCATCCATGCGGGCGGCGTTGATCGCGACGACGCGCAGCCAGCCGCGCAGGCTGGCCGCGTCGCGGATGTGGTGGTGCTTCGCAACGATCGTCGCGGCAACTTCCTGCAGCAGGTCGTCGATGTCGGAGCCGCGCGGCGCGTGGGCGACGAGGACCGCCGCGATCCACCGGCGGTTCATCCGCCAGACCTCCGCGATCGCCACGCGCTCGCCACCCGCAGCGCGGGCGAACAGACTCGCCTCGGCGAGCGACGCCATGCGCTGGTCATGGATGCGCTGGCCATCGTCTTGGCGCTGCCAGGGTGAAGTGGTGCCCGTGCCTTCCATGCCGCGCGCGAATGATGCCCGGGCGCGATCGTTCCGTCTTCGCTCGATGCGAAATTCCTCTGCTTTCCCCGGTGGGCGGGTTCACCACGATCCGAGAAGGATCGTGATATCGGCCGCACCGACCGCACCATCGCCGTCGAGGTCGGCATCCGCCGCGACCGGGTCGAAGTCGCCCGCGGGCACGGGGCCCCAGGCGTTCAAGAGCGCCGCGATGTCGGGCGCGCCGACTTCGCCATCGCCGTTGATGTCGCCGAGCGCGAGGCAGTCGAGGCGGAGCACCCATCGCGGACCGAAGAGCTGCACCGGCGGCGGCGCGTCCGGCGGAGGCGGGTTGTCGGGATCGATCTCGTCGCAGTCGATGCCGTCGCGCAGCGGCTGATCCGCCGTGCCCGCTCCGAGGATGAGCGAGCCCGAGCCTGCGTCCGCGAGGAAGCTGAACGCGAGCCCTCCGCTGCAGACCGGTCGCGCGAGCAGCCACCTGACATCGTTGGGACCCTCGCAGCCGCCCCGGAAGTACTGGAGTTCGACGGGGAACTCGGCCTCGACCGTCAGCCGGAACCGGCGCCGCGCCGTACCGTCGAGGTTGAACCACTCGAGATCGCGCGGTCCGCCCGAGGTGACCTTCCCCTTCACGGCGATCCCGCAGACCGGCTCGATGCGGCCGCTCGCGAACCCGATGCCGCAGCCGTCGTTCAACCGCTCGTAGCACGGCTCCGCCTCATCGACCGCCCCAGCCGGGTCGAGCGGACATGCGGGTGCGCCGCACGCCTCCACGGCGAGTCGCGCGCAGAGCTCGTCCCACGAGGCCCAACTGCACCAGCCGTCGATCGAACTGACGAAGTCGCAGCAGGTGTAGTCGGCGCAACCGGGCGTGACATGCGCGGCGGTACAGTCGCCTTCCGCAGGGCAGTTGATCCCCTCGCAGGCCTCGAGCGCCGCGTCGGCGCACAGCTGGTCCCATGCGATCTCGCAGCAGAGCGGATTCGCCTTGCAGACGATCGCACAGCAGTCGGGCATCACGCAGCCCGGGGTCTGGTGGGGCTTGCGGCAGTCGCCCTCGGCCGGGCACTGCGCCATCGCGCGCGCCGCAGCACAGCACACGATCGCAACCGCCGTCCACCGCGTCATCGGCCGCCTCCCGGCAGGACCTGCGAACGCTCGGCGAGGTCGATCGCGGCGTCGCTCGCGTCGACGACTCCGTCGTGGTTCCTGTCCGAGGCGACCAGCGGCGCCCGGACCGGCCGCGCGACCGCGCGCTTCTCGCGCGGCGCCTCCGCGAGCCCGCCGCACGCGCCCTGCTGCGGCGTGATGTTTCGGCGCGTGTAGACGGTCCGGCTCGGCGCGTCGATCCCGACGATGTCGAGGTCGCAGTCGCCGTCGACATCGACCGCCTCGATGTGCCGCGTGAACTGGCCGAACTGCCATGCGTAGTCGATCTCGAACGCGAAGGGACCGGCGCCCGTGCGACGGCCGACTGCGATCGTGCCGGGGAGCGCCGCGCCCGAGAGCGCATCGAGGTCGCCGTCGCCGTCGAGGTCCGCGAGATGCGCGCAGAAGGCGTACCCGGCCGGCGAGCCCTCGCCGACCACGCGGGCGTCGAGCCCGCCGGCGCCGTCGTTCAGGTGCGCGTAGACCTTCTGCGTCTGCTTGAGGAGCAGCGCCGGACAGAAGACATCGAGGTCGCCGTCGCCGTCCACATCGACGAGCTGCATGCCCGAAACTCCAGGCCGCTCGGTGCCGATCTCGGGCGCGCGGTACTCGACCGGACGCGCGAACCGGCCGCCCGCGTTGCGGAGGAGCGCGATGCGGCCCCCGCCGATCTCGTTCGAGACGAGATCGAGGTCGCCGTCGCCGTCCATGTCGCCCGCCATCACCAGGCGGGGATATGCGATCCCGCCGAAGAACGACGCGAGCCGGACGCGCGCGGTGCGCTCGAAGGCCGGCGCCCCGCCTGCGACGCCGACATTCGTGAAGACATCGATCGACTGCCCGATGTAGTTCGTGACGGCGATGTCCGCGTCGCCGTCGGCGTCGAAGTCGCCGAGCGCCACGCACTGCGGGTCGCGCCCCACGCCCTCGAGCACCACATCGGCCACAATCGTCGCCTCGGCGAACAGTCCGATCCCGATCCCGCGGTACACGACGAGCTCCGGCGCATCGCCGCGCCAGGCGGCCACGATGTCGTCAAGCCCGTCGCGGTCGATGTCGGCGACCTCGGCCCAGTCGATGAAGCCCGCCGCCGCGAGCGTCTGCAGCGGCACGAAGCGCCCGTCGCCCTGCCCGCGCAGCGTCATGATGCGGTGGTCGGGATCGCGGCCCGGAATGACGAGATCGGGAAACCCATCGCCATCGAGATCGCGTGCGCGGAACATCGTCGGGAAGTACGGCTCCGGCAGCGCATCGAAGAGGTTCCCCTGGAAGACCAGCGGCGACTCGCCCGCGTGCGCCGCGAAGGCCGCGAGGAACGCGAGAATGGCGGCGCCGGTTCGACGGGGCATGGGACCAAGCCTAGGCGCGGCTACTGCCAGTTGCTCAGGACAACCGTGATGTCGCGCGAATCGACGATGCCGTCGCCGGTGCAGTCGCCCGTGCCGCTTCCGAGCCAGTTCGACAGCACGATGGTGATGTCCTGGCTGTTCACGCGGAAATCGCCGTTGACATCGCCGGGAATCGGCGCGCGCGTGCCCGAGATGGCGAGCGACGCGTTCAGGCCCGACGCGATCGTGACGGAGGTCACCGCGCCCGACATGAGCACATTGGCGGTCGAGCCGGCGGGAATCACCGTGGGGATCGCCAGCGGCAGATCGGTGAAGGTGCCGCCGGTCGTGATCGGCTGCGTCGTCGAGCTCGAGTTCGAGATCGCGGCGTTCAGCACGATGCTCCCGTCGGCGGCGATCGCGAGGGTCCCGCTGATCGGCAGCACGCCCGGCACCGGCGTCCCGTCGGCAGCGGGCTGGCCGAGCACCTCCGCGACTGTGATCAGGTCGACCGGCACCACGGCCGTGAAGCTGTACGAGCCATTCTTCTGCGGCACGAGGATCCCAGGCGCGGCCGCAGCGTTCTGCACGGCCCGCAGCGTGGTGACCGAGCCGTTGCCGAGCGGGATCGGAATCGTGACACCGCCCGGATAGATCGCGTTCGGCGCGACCGTATGGAAGGTCTGGTAGTTGATGTTCAGCGTCGCCGCGAGGACGCCGGGCGTGCCGCCGAGCATGTTGAGGTCGAGCCCCGTGATCCGCACCAGCAGCGTCTCGAGGTCGACGCCGACGGAGAGTCCTCCGCCCGGATGGGAGACGATGTCGCCGGCAAGCGCGAACGACGCGGTGTAGCTGATCGGATTGTTGCCGCTTCCGCCGAAGAAGCCCGGGATCGTGCTCGTGCCGGTCGGGTTCGTCGCGGCGTCGTAGTTGCCGATCAGCGTGCCCGCGAACGGCGAGTTCACATCGGTCGTCTGGGTCAGCGAGCTCGTCGCCGGAAGGACCACGCAGTCGTAGCGGATCTCTGCCGCAAGGGAAGGCGCGGCAAGCAGGGCGCAGGCGACGGCGGAAAGGGCACGGCTCGGGATCGGCATGGATGGCACTCCGGTGACCGGGGAGCGTACCTCGCCCCGGCCCGTCTCCAAGCAAAGCCGCGCCAGGAAGCGCACGATGGGCGCCGCGGACGCGCTCAGCCCCCGTTCGCGGCGCGCATCGCGCGAATCCGCTCGAGGCGCTGCCTGTGCAGGCCGCGGTCGGGCTCGAGGGCCGTCAGCGCCTCAATATGGGTCTCGGCAAGGTCGAGCCGGGCGCCTTCCACGGCGATCGACGCCGCGAGTTCGCGGACCGACGCATCGAACGGATTCATCCGCACCGCACGCTCGGCGGCGAGCACCGCGGCAGGAAAGTCCTTCGCGGCGCGGCGGTTCCGCGCGATCGCAAGCGCGTAGATGTTGTCCTTGTCGGCGCGCAGATCGAGCTCGCGCAGGTGCCGCAGCGCCGCGTCGTCTCCGCCGGAGTCGAGGCCGGTCCCGGCGAGCCGCGCCCAGATCCGGTGCGGAAGCGGATCGACCGGCCGAAGCGTCGCGTAGCGCTCGAGAAGCGTCCGCGTCTCCGCGGTATCGGTCGTGCCGCTCCCCCGCGCGCGGCGCAGGAGCAGCTCGACGAGATCCGGTTGGTCCGGGTGCTTCGCGAGAAACGCGCGCACGGTCGCGTCGTCGAACCGCACATCGGGCATCGGCTGCGGCGGCCACTCCTCGGCGCGCAGGTTGAAGCGCTCGCCACCCGGACGGCCGATCGCGTCGCACCACGCGCGCGCGACCGCCTCGAGCCGCTCGCTCTCGGACTTCCGCAGGGCGCTCTCGATCTCCTCGTCTCCCTCGGACAGCTCGATCGCAAGCGTGCGCAGCGGCGGATCCGGATCAAGCCCCCACGCGCGGACCTCGCCGCGCGCCCACTCGAGGAACGCGCGCTGGAACTCGTCGCGTCCGACGCCGAACGCGCGTCGCATCGCCTCCTCCTCGCGGATGCCCTCGGCGTAGGAGAACAGCAGCTTCCGGAGCGGCTCCCAGCCGTAGGTGCGCTCGATGAACTCGACCATCCAGCGCCCCTGCGCGTAGGCCTGCGCGCGGTCGGTCGCCTTCCGCGGCCGGATGAAGCCCCAGTTGATGCCGTCGAGGTCAAACAGCGTGCCCGTGCGCCAGGCGGCCGCGAGCATCTGGCAGTTGTCGAAGGTGCGCGGCGTGTCCTCGAGCGCGACGGCGACGGCCTCGGTGAGCCAGTGCGGGATGCGGTTCCTCGTCATCGAGAGCGTGACGGTGTGCGTGTACTCGTGCCGAAGCACCGCGAGCGGATCGAACAGCCCGAGGTGCTTCGTCTGCGGACCCTCCTTGGGGATCTCGATGGCGATCGTCGGTCCGGTGCATACGGCGATCGTGTGGATGCGCGGCAGTCCGGTGATGCGGACCCCGAAGCTGCGGTGGTCGGGCATCACATCGATGAGGGTCTTCTGCGCGGGCTCGTGGCCGAGGCGCGCGCAGACCTCGTCGTGCATCGGGTCGAGCACCCCGGCGAGCAGGCGGGCGACGAGCGCCGCCTCGGTGCCCGCGGGCTCCGGCGGATGGCGGATGACGAAATGGTCGGTCTCGATGCGCCGCCACGACGCGAGGTCCTCGGCGAGACGCAGCGTGAACACGGTGCGCTCGTCGTGCGGATCGAGGGCGACCGCGGCCTTCAGGTCGGCGACGGCGCCCGACTCGAGGCCGTCCTGCATCGAGAGGAGGCCGAGCTCCGCGCGCGGAAGCGCCCACGCGGGCTCGCGCGCGGCGGCCAGTCCCAGGATCTCGCGCGCCTCCGCGTACTGGCGGTCGAACACGAGCTGACGGCCGCAGGTCACGAGCGCGTTCGCGAGACCGGGCTCGGCGCGGTCCGCCTCGGCGAGCGTCGCGCGCATGGCGGCGAAGTCGTAGCGCGAGGCCTCGGTGGCGGCGCGCCACGCGAGCGCCTCGACCGGCATGTCGGTCCGGGAGAGGATCGGCGCGAGCGCGTCGCGCGCCGCCTCGGGATCGTCCTGGGCGAGGAAGCTCGCCGCATCGAGGAACGCCGCGAACGGATGGAACGGATCGAGCCTGCGCAGCGCGCGGCTTGCGCTCGCCGCGCTCGTGAAGTCGAAGCGCGCGATCGCGATCTCGCCCGCGAGCCGCCATGCGGAGGCGCTCCGCGGGCAGAGCGACAGCGCCTCGGCGAGCGCCTTCCCGGCATCGCGCATCGCGTGGCGGTCGGCGAGGAGCTGCGCCTCGCGAAGCCGGACGCGCGGATCAAGCCGGTCGAGCTCCTGACGCGCACGCGCAAGCGCGCCGAGTGCGCGCGGGTACTCGCCCACCGCGGACGCGTCGAGCCGGATGCGAAGCACGGTGAGCTCGACGGCGGCAAGCACCTCGTCGACCGAGCCGGCGGACGACAGCGCCGTGCCGACCTCCGGCGACCTCGTGATCGCGAGCGCGTCGTCGCGACGGCCGAGCGACGCGAGCGCACGGGCGCGCGCCGCCCGCGCGGGGAGCCCGGGCGCGTCCTCCGTCGAGGCCACGACCTCCGCGAACCGCCCGGTTCGCAGGCTGGCCTCGAGCCGAAGCGCGAGCGGCACGCCCGCGTCGGCAAGGGCCGGATCGTCGAGACGCCACCGCTCGAGCGCGACCACGGCGCGCCGGGTGGCGGAGTCGAGGTCGAGGTCGTCGAAGATGCCGTGCCGGACGCGCAGGTCCTTGCGCTCGGAGTCCTTCAGATACGAGGCGGAAGCCGCCTCGAGTACGGCCGCGGAGGGCGCGACGGCGTCGGGAAGCCCATCGTCCTGCCGCGCGAACGAGGCGCCCGCCGCGAGAGCCGATGCGGCGAGCGCGGCGAGCGCGGGAGTCCGGCGAAGAACCTCACGGAAGGCCATGCGCGGAGCGTAGCACTCCCGACGGCGGAATCCCGCCCGGTCGGCTACTGTCTTCGCCGCCATGCTCGCCGCCCTCTCCTCGATCCTCCTCCCCTTCGGCGCCCTGCTGCCGATCGGCTGCGCGACGCCGCCCGCGGACGCCCCGCCGCAGTCCGCGCCTGTGCAGTCCGCGCCCGCGCAGGGCCGCGTCGAGGAGTTCCTCGGCGAGCTCGAGAAGACCGCGACCACGATCCAGACCCTGAGCGGCGGACTCGCGCTCGAGAAGTTCGACTCGCTCGTCGAGGAGACCGAGCGTCGCTTCGGTCGGGTCGTGCTCGACCTCAAGGACGGAAAGAGGCGGTTCGCGCTGTACTTCGACGAGGTCGTGAATGACGACGGCCGCTCGACGAAGGCGGTCGACCACTGGATCTACTCCGACGGATGGCTTTGCGAGCAGGACCATCGCAACCGGAGCTTCACCAAGCGACAGATCGTGCCGCCGGGCAAGTCGTTCGATCCGCTCGCGCTTGGCGAGGGGCCGATTCCGCTCCCGATCGGCCAGAGGCGCGCCGATGTCCTCGCGCAGTTCGAGGTCGAGGAGACCGGCGTCCCCGACGACATCCCGCTGCTCGGTTCGCTGCGGAATGTGGCCGGACTTCGCCTCGTGCCGAAGCCGGGCACCGATCTCGCGAAGTCGACCGCGTCGTTCGAGATCTTCTACGACCGCACCAGCCTCGCGCCGACTGGCATCGTCGTGCGCGAGAAGAACGGCAACCGCTCGGTGGCGCGGATCTCGGCGCCGGTCGTGAACGGCGAGGTGAAGGCTGAGGACCGCGCGCTCCTCGAGATCCCCGATCCGGATCCGAAGGAGTGGGCGATCGATGTCCGCCCATGGAAGACGGCGGGCTAGGCCGCGGCCGCCCTGATCCGTTCAGCCGCCGAGCCCGGCCCCGCGCAGCACCGCGTGCGCGACGAGCAGCGCCTCCCGGTGCGCCCCGACATCGTGCGCGCGGATGATGCGCGCGCCGCCGCCGTAGGCGGCGACGGCCGCGACGACCGAACCGATGATGCGCTGCTCCGGATCCGCGCGGCCGGTGACCGCGCCGAGGAAGCTCTTGCGGCTCGCGCCGACGAGGACGGGATACCCGAGCGCCGCGAGCTCGCTGGTGCGGGCGAGCAGCTCGTAGTTCTGCGCGACGGACTTGCCGAAGCCGAGGCCCGGATCGAGCGCGATCGCATCGCGCGAGACGCCGGCCGCCATCGCGAGCTCCGCGCGCATCAGCAGGAAGCTCGCGACCTCGCGCACCACATCGTCGTAGACCGGCGGCTCGGCGTACCGGTCGGAGTAGCTGTCCTCGCCGGGGGGCGCGATCCGATGCATCAGGATGAGCCCCGCGCCCTTCCGAGCGACGAGCGGGAGCATCGCCGGATCCTCGCAGCCCGCGCTGACATCGTTCACCGCGTCGGCGCCGGCCTCGAGCGCCGCCTCGGCGACCGGTGCCAGCGTGGTGTCCACCGAAATCGCGACGCCGGAGCGGGACCGCACGCGGGCGATCACCGGCACGACCCGACGGACCTGCTCCTCCGCATCGACGCGCGCGGCGCCCGGCCGCGTGCTCTCGCCGCCGATGTCGATGATCGCGGCGCCTTCGTCCACGAGCTGCAGCGCGTACTGCGCCGCCTCCTCGGGATTCGCGAACTGGCCGCCGTCGGAGAAGCTGTCCGGCGTCGCATTCACGACGCCCATGATCGCGAATGGATCGAGCGACACGACACGGTCGCTGCCTGCGTTCCAGAAGCGTCCGGAGGAGGCGCTCACGGCCGCGCTCCCCCAGCCGGCGGCCGCGCTTCTTCTGCCGGCGCCGCAGGCGGAGAAGGCGCGCGGCGCGATCCCGCTGCGGCGGCCATGCGGAGGATGTCGGCCGGAATGACCGCGACGACCGCGGCCCTTCCGCCGCCGATCTCCGCGGCGACCGCAACCGGCGCCGCGTCGCGCTCGATCGGCGGGAGCATCGCCTTCACCTGCTCCTCGGACACGAAGCTCGACGCGATCTGCGCGCCGAGGCTCACGAGCGGCCCCACACCGACGAGCACCTCGACATCGCGCTGCGCCGGAAGCCACTCCTCGATCGACCGGACGGTGTCGTCCGTCGAGAGCGTGCGTGCGCCGGTCGCCGCCTCGAGCGCACGCGCATACACATCGGGCCGCTGGCTGAAGGTCACGACGATGCCGTCGTCCCGCTGCTTCACGAGGCCGTTGAGGCCGCGCGAGCCGAATGTGAACTGCTTCGCGAGCCGCTCGGTGTCGAGCGGCGGGCGCTTCGCCGCGTCGACGACGGTCTCCTTGACCTCGAAGGCGACGACCTGCTCGCCGGACTTGAGCTTCTTCTCGGTGTTCCACGCGGGCTCGCGGCGGAGCCCGTCGGACTCGCCGGCGAGCGACTCGATCGACTGCCGCATGCGCGCAGCCGTTCGCGCCGGGTCGCGCGATGCCACGAACAGCGCGCTGTCGTTGAGCGCCCCGCCGATCGCGACGCCGAGCTTCGACGGATACGCGCCGAGCTGCACGGAGCGGATGTCGGCGCCTTCCTCGAGGAACCAGGCCGGGACCGCCGCGCGCGGAACTCCCGCGAGATCCATCAGCTCGCCGAACCGCGCCGCGCCGCCGAGGCCGTCGATGTCGGCCGAGAGCGCGAGATAGAACGGATTGGCCGGAATCCGGTCGAACGCGGCGGTCCGTCCCTCTCCGCCGGCCATCACCGCCGCGAGCTTCGTTCCGGGTTCCGCGACGCCGAGCGCCGCGAGGAAGATCCCGAGCGGATCGACATCGACGACGACAAGGCCGTCGGAGAGCATCTCCGCGATGTCAAGGCTGCGCGTCCGGATGGCCTCCTGCTGCGCGTCGAGGCCGGGAAATCCGCCCGCCGCCTCGATCGGCTGCGCGCGCGCCTCGCGGGCCGCGGCCTGCAGCGCCGGACGCGAGCCCCAGGCGACGAGGTCGGCGCGCCCGAGCCAGGAAGATTCCGCGGGCTGAAGCCGTGCGAGGAACGCATCGGTCACCGGACGCTCGGGAAGCGCGCGCGGCAGCGACTCCGCCGTCGGCGCGAGCGCGACGAATCCACCGAGCGCCCGCGCGTACACCGTCGTGCCTTCCGCGGTCACGAACGCGGGCTCGCCGGCGGGCGCGACCGTCAGGTTCGCCTTCAGGAACGCCTCTGCGTCGGTCACCGGAACGACGGCGACCGGCAGCTCCCGCTGCGCCGCGACCTTGGGGTAGTAGAGCGCGAGCGGGCCCTTCTCGTCGAGATTGGCGCCGATCCCGAGCTGCGCCTTGAGCAGGTCGATCGGACGGCCCATCGCGAGCACGCCGCCCTGGCCCGTCGTCTCGACGAGCTGGGCGAGATCGTCGCTCAGCGCCTTCAGGCTCGGTACGGCGACGAACGACACCGAGTCCTCCGGCACGAGCGCGAGCGCCTTTCGCAGCGCGGAATCCGCCGCGACCGACGCGCCGGCGGCGGACGCCTCGAGCCGGTCCATGCCGGGAACCACGAGCAGCGCGAGCGAGGCCAGCCACGGAAGCGGGAGTCGGACCATGGCCCTACTCTACGGTTTCCCGCGACATTTCGCGGCGGCGGCGAATCGCGGGCGCGCGCCGCCTCGAACCTTCCGGAACAGGACCAGAACCATGCTCGACCGCCTCACTGCAACCGTCAAGACAGCCGTCGTCGGCACCGTCGCCCTCGTCACAGGCCTCGCATGCTCGCAGGCCGCGCCGCAGAGCGCCGCACTGGGCGCGAAGTGGAAGGACGCCTCCATGCACGAGATCAAGGTCAAGACGCTCGACGGGAAGGACGCCAGCCTCTCCGAGTACGCGGGCAAGGTCACGCTCGTCGTGAATGTCGCGAGCCAGTGTGGATTCACCGGCCAGTACGCAGGGCTTCAGAAGATCTACGACAAGTACAAGGACCGGGGATTCGTGATCCTCGCCTTTCCGAGCGGCGACTTCGGCGGGCAGGAGTTCGACGACCCGAAGGCCATCCGCGAGTTCTGCTCGACCAAGTACAGCGTGACCTTCCCGGTGTTCGAGAAGTGCGCGGTGAAGGCCGGCAAGGACCAGTCGCCGGTATTCGAGTGCCTCGGCACGAAGACCGGCGAGCTTCCCGGCTGGAACTTCGGCAAGTACCTCGTGTCCCGCGACGGAAAGACCGCGCAGTTCTTCGCCTCGCCGGTCTCTCCCGAGGCGGGGAAGCTCGTCGAGGCGATCGAGAAGGCGCTTGCGGAACCGACGCCCGCGAAGAAGTGATGCGGGACTCTTGCCCCGCCCCGGCCGTAGGCGCGCGCGGCTAGGCTGCACCCATGCGGACGCCCTTCGGCCACCGTGACGCAGTCGTCCTCCTGCTCGCGCTGTTCCTCGTCCGAAGCGGGTTCCACCCCGCGGACCGCATCGTGTGGATCCTCGAGACCTTCTGGGTCATGATCCCGCTCGTCATGTGGGTGCTTTGGCTGCGCCGGCTGCACGCGACCAACGCGGTGTTCTGGGTGCTGATCGCGCACGCGGTCGTGCTGATCGTCGGCGGCATCTACACCTATTCGGAGGTTCCGGCCGGGCGGTGGGTGCAGGAGTGGATGGGACGCCCGCGCAACGACTACGACCGGCTCGGGCACTTCATGCAGGGATTCGCCCCGGCGATCCTCTGGCGCGAGGTCTTCCTCCGCAACCAGATCGTGCGCCGCGGCGGCTGGCTCGGCGTCATCGTGCTCGGGATGTGCCTCGCGTTCTCGGCGGTCTTCGAGCTGCTCGAGTTCGGCGGTGCGCTCCTGCTCGGCGAGCCGGGCGTGAACTTCCTCGGCGCGCAGGGCGACGAATGGGACGCGCAGTGGGACATGCTGTGCTGCGGCGTCGGCGCGGTCATCGCGCTCTGGACGCTCGGATGGGTGCAGGACCGCGAGCTCGCGCGGACCTCGGTCACTCGACCGTGACGCTCTTCGCGAGGTTCCTCGGCTTGTCGACATCCTTGCCGCGCATCACCGCCGCGTGGTACGCGAGCAGCTGCAGCGGGATGACGGTGAGGAGCGGCTGGAACATCTCGATGCAGTCGGGCACATAGAAGACCTCCTGCGCGAGGCTCTTGATGTGCTCGTCGCCCTCGGTCGCGACCGCGATCACATGGCCGCCGCGCGAGCGGACCTCCTCGATGTTCGAGAGGACCTTCTCGTACTGCGAGTTGCGCGTCGCGACGAAGACGACGGGCATGCCGTTGTCGATGAGCGCGATCGGGCCGTGCTTCATCTCGGCCGAGGGCATGCCCTCGGCGTGGATGTACGAGATCTCCTTGAGCTTCAGCGCGCCCTCGAGCGCGACCGGATAGTTCACGCCGCGGCCGAGGAAGAGCCAGTTCTCGCGGTGGATGTACTTCGCGGTCGCGGCGCGGATGCGGCCGGACCACTCGAGCGCGCGCTCGATCTTGCCGGGAATCGCCTCGAGCTCGCGGAGGAGGTTCGACACATACTCCTGCGAGAGGTAGCGGCGGCGGCCGATGAAGGTCGCGAGCATCGAGTTGACGAGCACCTGGCCGGTGAAGGCCTTCGTGCTCGCGACGCCGATCTCGGGGCCGACGCGGAGGTAGACGCCCGCATCGGTCTCGCGCGCGATGGACGAACCGACGACATTGACGACGCCGAGCGCGAGCGCGCCGCGCTGCTTCGCCTCGGTGAGCGCCGCGAGCGTGTCGGCGGTCTCGCCCGACTGGCTCACCGCGATGACGACGGTGCCGTCCTCGACGATCGGGTTGCGGTAGCGGAACTCGCTGGCGAAGTCGTGCTCGGCGTGGACCTTCGCGAGGTCCTCGAAGAGGTACTTGCCGATCATGCACGCATGGAGCGCGGTGCCCTGGCCGACGAACACGACGCGCTTCGCGTTCGCGAGCTTGCGCGCGTGCTCGCCGACGCCGCCGAGGCGGATCTCGCCCTTCGCGACATCGACGCGGCCCTGCAGCGTCATGCGCAGCGCGCGCGGCTGCTCGAAGATCTCCTTGAGCATGAAGTGGTCGTAGTGACCGAGCTCGATCTGCTCGAGGTCGAACTCGAGCTCGCGGATCTCCGCGGTGATCTCGATGTTGTCGACGGTGGTGGTGCGGAATCCCTCGCGGGTGATGCGCGCGACCGAGTAGTCGTTCAGCGCGATGGCCTGCGTCGTGTGCGACACGATGGCGCTCGCGTCGGATGCGACGACATACTCGCCGTTGCCGACGCCCACCATCAGGGGCGAGCCCTTGCGCGCGACCACGAGGACATCGGGCTCCTTCTCGCAGACGACCGCGATGGCGTACGCGCCGGTGACCTCGCGCAGCGCGGCCTGGACCGCCTTCTCGAGGTCGCCCTGGTAGAGCTCGCCGATCAGGTGCGCGAGCACCTCGGTGTCGGTCTCGCCCTCGAAGGCGTGGCCCTTCTCCTCCAGATACTTCTTCAGCGCGGCATAGTTCTCGATGATGCCGTTGTGGATGATGGCGATGCCGTGCCCGAGCTTCGCGTCGTCGCGGTGCGGGTGGGCGTTGCGCTCCGTGACGCCACCATGCGTCGCCCAGCGCGTGTGGGCGATGCCGATGGTGCCCTTGAAGCCGCCGCGCTCGTGGATGAGCTTCTCGACATTCGCGACGCGGCCGACCGAGCGCGCGACCTTGAGGCCGCCGTTCATGACCGCGACGCCTGCGGAGTCGTAGCCGCGGTACTCAAGCCGCTTCAGGCCCTCGAGAAGGATGTCTGCTGCCTGACGGCGTCCGATGTAGGCGACGATTCCGCACATGAGCTGGGTTTCCGGTTGGGCGTTCCAAGACGACCCGGACGATCCGGTGGATCGGACGGGCGCGCGAAAATATCGACCGAATCGGAACTTGCCTTCGCGAAAGGGGCCGGAAACCGAACTTCACGAAACCGGCCGATAACGGCCAGGATCGCTGTCAGCCGTCGAGCCGCTTGAGGCGGATCCTCCGCACGCGGACCTCGGTCGGCTCGCCGGCATGGATCTGCACGCCGATCCGCGCGCCCTTCGCCGCGTCGGCCGAATCGTCCACGAGCTCCGCGGTGGGCTTTCCGTCGAGGAAATGCTGCATGCGGTTGCCTCGCGCGACGACGCGGTAGGTGTGCCACTCGGCAATATCTGCCTTGGTGCCCGCGCCCGGCATCGCTCCGTTGGAGCGCACTCCGTCGGCACCGATCACGGTGCGGGTCCCGTGCTCCGCCAGGATGCCGCGCCCGCCCTCCTCGTAGAGCATCGCCACATAGTTCGCCGCCGGATGCGCGTCGATCTGCGGCCCGCGCAGCCGCGCCGGCTCGAAGTCGGTGCTGCGGTACTGGACGCCGGAGTTGTTGCCGACGACCTTCAGGTCGACCTCGAGCTCGAAGTCGCGCACCTCGCCGTTCCAGACGAGGAAGGTGTTGTGCGGCGCGGGATTCGCGGCGGTCGTGCGGCCGACGATCTCGCCGTTCTCGAGCGACCAGAAGCGCGGGTCGAAGATGAACGGCGCGAGCGCCTTCGGCGACGCGTGCGCGCTTGAGAAGATCTCGAGGAAGCCGTCGTCGTCGAGCTTGTCGAAGGCGGAATCGTTCGCGTCGCCGCCCGCGCGCAGGAACGCGAGGAGGTCGAGCAGTTCGCCCTCGGAGAGCGTCTCGAGCAGGTTTGCGGGCATCGGCGACACCTTGCTCGGCGCGATCGACGCGATCTCCGACTTGGCGATCGTGTCGCGCGCGTCGGAGAGCAGGCTCGTGCGGACCTCGATCGAGTCCTTGCTGTCGCCGACGATGCGGCCCGTCACGGTCCGGCCGGTCTTCAGCGCGATATCGCTGTTCTGGTACTGGTCGCTGAGCGTCTTGCTCGGATCGACGAGTGACGAAGCCATGTCCTCGAGCGAGAAGCGGCGCGACACGCCGGAGAGCTCGGGGCCACCGCTGCCGCCGATGCCGCCCGCGCGGTGGCACTGCGCGCACTGCGCCGCGCGATAGGCGCGCAGGCCTTCCTTGTAGTCGCGGCCCGCCGCGAGCTTCGGCCCGAGCGCGACGATCGACTCGACGGTCCACGCGCGGCCCGGGCCGCGCGGCGCGACCACGGGCTCGCTGCCCGACTTGCCGGCAGCGGTCGAGGCGAGGAACTCGCGGTCGGCCTCGGGCGCGTTTGCCACGAACTCCTCGGTCATGCGCGAGAGGAAGCCCGCGTACGAATTGCCGCCGCTCGCCTTGCGGAGATCCGCGACCGCGCGCGCGAAGCACATGCGGTTGTCGGCGGTCCAGCCGATTTTCGCGTCGCGCACGGCGTGCACGAGGCCGATCTTCTGCGTGGCGGGCGCGTTCGCCATCATGTCGGTCACGGCCTTGCCGTAGGGACCGCCACGGGCGAGAAGCGCCGCGTCGATCGGCGTGGCGAGGCGCACATCGGGCTTGCCGAGGAGGTCGACCGCGACCTCGACGGCGCGCGGCGAGCCGATCTTGGCAAGGAACGCGGCGCGGTGCATGTCGAGCTCGCTCGCGTCGGGCGTGCCCTCCTTCGCGGGGAAGTGCGCGAGAACGGCGTCGCGCAGCGCATCGCCGCCGCCGACGGCGGTCCCGCGCGAGGCGAAGCGGAGCATCCACAGCTCGCACGCGCGGAGCCACGCCTTCTCGAGGTCGGTACCGCGTACGGCGGGCTCGAGCGCGACGAGCCGCGCCGCAACCGGCGCGCCATCGGCGTCGGGCGAGCCCGTGCGGCAAAGCGCCACGAGCGCGAGGATCGATGCGCGGGCGTTTTCGACCACGAGCGCACTGGCGCGCCAGAGCGATGGATCCTGATGCTCGAGCACGATGCGCGCGGCGCTCCGGACGCCCTCGTCCGCGGACATGAGCGAGGCGATCGCGAGGTTGATCGCCCCCGCTGCCTCTTGTCCCGACAGCGGGCGGTGCAGCGCTTCGAGCTGGCGTCGCTCGGCGAGCGCATGGGGCACGGCCATCGGCGCGCGCTTGATCGCAATTGGATTCTCAGCGCGCACGCGGAACACCGCGCTCGGCAGATTGCGGCCACCGACCGCGAAGTACATCGCGCCATCCATCACGACCGCGTCGGTGAGCGGAAGCGGACGACCGACGACGAACGGCTCGATGCGCATCTTGGGCGACGACGCGTCGCGCGAGTCGTCGGTCGGCCAACCGGCCCACATCGTGCCGTAGGTCCAGTCGAGGAAGAACATCGCCTCGTTCCACGGCGCGGGATACTGCAGTCCGGCCGACGCCAGCACGCCCGTCGGCGACGCAGGGCCGACATCGACCGCCGCCGGCAGCGAGTCGGGGCTCCACGCCGGCCACTTGCCGCTTCCCGAGCGCCAGCCGTAGTCGACGCCGCTTGCGAGCTCGCACACGCGCGTGGGCCGGTACCACGGCAGGCCCATGTCCCACTCCATGTCGCTGTCGAAGGTGAACGCGCGGCCGAGCTCGTCGAACGCAAGGTCGTAGGAGTTGCGGAAGCCAATCGTCATGAGCTCCCACTTCGAGCCCTCGCGGTCGGTCCGCACGACCCAGCCGCCCGGCGCCATCACTCCGACGGCGTGGCCGTTCGGATCCCAGAGCCGAGAGAAGACCACATCCTCCTCCCACACCTTGGGAACCCGCGAATCCGCGAGCGCCTGCTCCGGCGGCGCGCAGTGGTTGCCGCCCACGATCCAGATCGATCCATCGGGCGCGGCGACGACCTGGTGCGGGCCGTGCTCCCCGCCGTCGCGCGCGACCGACGCGAGCAACTTCTTCTCGTCGTAGGTGCCGTCTCGGTTCGTGTCGCGCAGGCGCCACACGCCGCGCGCATCGCCGCCGCCCTCGTTCACCACCGCGAAGAGATCGTTGTCGATCGCGAGGATTCCGTGCGCGCGGCCGATCTCGGGCTCGACGAGCGCGACCTCGCTCGTCGTGGGATCGCCGCCGGCGGCGCAGGGCGTGATCGCGAACATCCGCCCGTACTGCGCGCTGGCGACGATCCGGCCGCGCGCGTCGTCCGCGGCGAGCGCGACGATCGAGCCGCGCGACTTCGGCGCGACAAAGACGAGCTCGCAGACGAAGCCGGGCGGCACGCTGATCGAGCGTGCGATGTCGGCGAGCGGTCCGGCGGTTCCGCCGAAGCTCGAGGCGACCGCGTCGCCCCACGGCGCGTCGCCGAGCGCGCCGATCACGGCGCTCGGGACCGGCGTGCTCGTCCATGGTCCGCTCGCCTGCCACGACGGATCGCTGACCGTGCGCATCCGCGCGCCGTCGGCCGCGGTCCAGTCGATCTGCACGCAGATGCCGGCGGGTCCGCCCTCGTTGCGCGCCTCGACCGCAAACTCGTGCACACCGGCCTTGATGGCGCCGAGCTCGACCGTGACCGGCTCGGCCCATTCCTCGCTCGTCGCGATCTCGCGACCGTCCATCAGGACGCGCGCCTTGTTGTCGGCCGCGATCACGAGCCGCGCGGACTTCGCGTCGCTTCCGAAGCGGACGCGCCGCGTGAACACGGCGCTGTCGGCGACCCGTGCGCCGGGCGCCCAGATCCAGGACGGCGTGTCGAGCTTTTGCTGCGCAAGGGGCTGCGCGACTGCCTCCGGCCGCGCGGCGTCGAGCGCCGACTTCATCTCCTCGCGCGCCGTATCGACGGAGACACCCGGCCCGCCGCCGCCTCCGAGGACGGTCGAGAGCGCGACGGCGAGGAAACCCGCACCGAACACCACGGAGCTGACGACGATCCCGACGGCGGTCTTCTTGTCCATCCGCGCATCTTCACGAACCGCCGCGGGTTGTGAAGAGGCGCGGACGATTCCGGGCGAATTTGCCGCCCCGCGTACCATGCGCGACCGATGCCCGAAGACCTCTGGTCACCCATCCGCACCGAGCGCCGCGCGAAGGCCGCGCCTCTCGCGGTGCGCATGCGCCCGCGCACGCTCGACGAGATGGCCGGGCAGCAGCACTGCCTCGCGCCGGGCTCGCTGCTCCGGCGCCTGATCGAGCAGGACGCGCTGCAGTCGATGATCGTCGCGGGCCCGCCGGGCACCGGAAAGACCACGCTCGCCGAAGTCATCGCCGCGCGCACGGGTGCGCATACCGACCGGGCGCACGGCGCGACGACAGGCGTCAAGGAGCTCCGCGACAAGATCGAGAGCGCCGCGCGCCGGCTCGGCGAGTCGGGCCGACGAACGCTGCTCTTCGTGGACGAGATCCATCGCCTCGCCCGCAACCAGCAGGACGCGCTCCTCGAGGGCGTCGAGGCGGGCAGCGTGGTGCTCTTCGGCGCGACCACGGAGAATCCGACCTGGGCCGTCGCGCCGGCGCTGCTGTCGCGCTCGGTCGTGTTCAAGTTCCAGCCGCTGGGCGAGGACGATGTCGCGCGCGTGATCCGCCGCGCCATCGCGCATGAGGACGGCATCGGCATCGCAGGCCTCGCGATCGACGACGACGCGGTCGCGCATTTCGCGCGCGCCTGCGACGGCGATGTCCGCCGCGCGCTCGGCGCGCTCGAGACTGCGGCCAGCGCGGTGCGCGGCGCCGCGCAGCCACGCATCGATCTCGCGCTTGCGCGGGCCGCGCTCGACGGGAAGGTGCCCGTCTTCGACCGGGACGGCGACGAGCACTACGACCTCGCGAGCGCGCTCATCAAGTCGATGCGTGGCAGCGACCCGGATGCCGCCGCGTACTGGCTCGCGCGCATGCTCGTGTCGGGCGAGGATCCCCGCTTCATCTGCAGGCGGCTTGCGATCTTCGCGAGCGAGGACATCGGCAACGCCGATCCCCGCGCGCTGCAGACTGCGGTCGCGTGCTGGCAGGCCGTCGAGCGCGTCGGCATGCCTGAGGCGCAGCTCATCCTGTCGCAGTGCGTGACATTCCTCGCCGTCGCGCCGAAGTCGAACGCCGCGGCATGCGCGATCTGGGAGGCGATGGACGATGCCCGCCACGCGCGCACGGTTCCCGTGCCGTTCTCGATCGTCGACCAGACCAAGCGCCGCGCCGTGCGGACCGCCGACGACGGCACGCCGCTCGCTGCGGACGCGGGGCGATACGAGTATCCGCACGACCGCGCTGACGGCGTCGGCACGCAGGACTATCTCGGCGTCGCGAAGCGCTACTACCGCCCCACCGACCGGGGACTCGAGAAGGCGATCGGCGAGCACCTCGAGGCGATCCGCGCGCTGAGGCAGCGCGTGCGCGCGCAGCAGGTGGAGGGACGGGGCGCGTGAACGCGGACGACACCGAACCACGCGGTGCTTCCGAGGCCGACGCGAAGCGCGCGATGCGGCGCGACATCGCGGCACGCGTCGGATCGATTCGCCCCTTCGTGCGCAACCTGCGCGCGGAACGGCTTGCGGCGACGGTGCTCCGTGCGCCGGCGCTCGCAGGAGCTCGGCTCGTCCTCTGCTACCGCGCGATGCCCGACGAGATCGATGTGGATCCCCTCGTGCGGCTGCTCGAGGCGCGCGGCGCACGGACCGCGTTTCCCGCGGTGGGCGAGGACGGACGGATGCGTCTCTACGCGATCGATGCGCCCGACGCGCTCGACCCTCAGCACTGGACGCGCGACCGACACGGCATCGCGGCGCCCAATCCGGAGGCGCCGGGCGTCCGTCGCGTGCGTCCGCGCGAGATCGACGCCGTCGTGGTTCCCGGACGCGCGTTCGACACGCGGGGCGCCCGGCTTGGCCGTGGCAAGGGCTATTACGACCGGCTGATCGCGGCACTTCGGGCCGATGCGCGGCGCGCGACGGTCGGCGTCTGCTTCCGTGAGCAACTTGTCGATTGCGTCGTGGAAAGCGCCTCCGATCGCCGCGTCGCCTGCATCGCCGTGGAGGGAAGGCTGATCCGGGGAATCCGCGCAGCGGGCGCGTGAATCTCCTACGCTGCGCGCCCACTTTCGAGGTGACTCATGGGACTTGCCAGTCAGTCGAGCCGGAACGACCGCCACTCGGGCGCCACGCGCACGCGGGGCTTTCCACGCACGCTCTTCGCCGCCGCAGCCGCGGTGGTCGCGTTCGGCGGTGCATACCAACTGCTCCGGTCCGATGCGGGCGATGGCGGACTGTCCGCCGTCCAGCGCAGCGAGGCCTCGGAAGCCGTGGCTGTCTCGATGCGCGAGTCGATCGCGACCGAGGCGCGACGGAGCGCGCTCGAGGAGGCGCTCGACATCGCGGCGGCGCCGCGCGCGAGCGACGCGCCCGTGCCGCAGGATGCTCCCCCGCAGCCTGAGCCGAAGCCCGAGCCGAAGCCCGAGTCGAAGCCTGAGCCGGGGCCCGAGCCGGCGCCAGCGCAGACGCCTCCCGCAGAGCCCGCCACCGAGCGTCCGTTCGGAAACGGCTTCTCCGGCGGCGAGCCCGCGAAGGCCGAGTCGCCGGCTGCGCCGAGCGGAACGCCGGAAGCGCAGCTCAAGGAAGGCCTCGGGCTCGGGGCCGATGAGCCCGTCAAGGCGCGGCTCCTGCTCTCGCAGGCGATCCTCAGCGGAACGCTCGGT
>Ga0209770_10000317_pt1 | contig 26862 bp, 21 predicted proteins | sample LauGreSu1BDMLBDD_2_FD_187572 | JGI IMG/M metagenome (GOLD analysis project Ga0209770, IMG submission 187572) | Freshwater lake microbial communities from Lake Michigan, USA - Su13.BD.MLB.DD (SPAdes) (version 2) | ecosystem: Environmental > Aquatic > Freshwater > Lake | place: Lake Michigan, USA...
GAAACCTGGAATTACTCGCATGATTGTCTTAACGGCAGCGGCGGGATATTACCTGGCAATCGACATGCATTTTGAAGAATTATTTTCTTCAGGATTTTTGATTGTGAATTTTTTGCTAGCCATGACAGGAACGATGTTAACTTCAGCAGGAAGTTGCGTGCTTAATAATGTCATGGAAGTAGAATATGACAAGTCAATGAAGCGTACTGCCAAAAGGGCATTGCCTTCAGGACTTGTCACGCAAAAATCTGCTTTGCTCTATGGATTGGTTTTATCTTTTATTGGAGCAACAATCTTATTCATGTGGATCAATGCATTGACTGCAATTCTTTCAGTCATTACTATTGTATCATATGTGTTGTTGTATACACCATTGAAGAGAAAAACCAAGCTTTCGCTGTATGCAGGAACATTACCCGGTGCATTGCCTGCACTTGGAGGTTGGACTGCATATACAAATACAATTGATCTTCCGGGATTATTGTTATTTGCAGTTTTACTGTTCTGGCAGATACCACACTTTCTTGCATTGGCTTGGATTTATAGAGTTGACTATGAACAAGCCGGTTTTAAAATGCATACTGAAGGTGGAGAAGGCACAGCAAAGACAATTGCTTTATTATCAATTGTTTATGCAATGTTTGGTTCGATTGCGGCATTACTCCTTTGGGAATATGCTTCACTAGGTTTCGTTTATGGTATAGGAGTGATTCTACTTTCACTGTTTTTCAACTATGCATGTTTTGCTTTTCTAAAGCATAGAGATGGAAAAAGCGCAAAGTTGCAATTATATGCCTCCTATGCTTATTTGTCGGGAATATTTTTGTTGGTGTTTGTCAATAAACAACTGTAAACACAATGTCATCTGGATTATCCTTAGCCCATGAACCGGTAACGAAAGTAGCCAATGGTAAACTTGCCATGTGGATCTTTCTTGCTTCAGAAATTATGTTTTTCACCGGTTTTTTCGGTGCATTCATTGTTCTGAGAAATTCCAATTTGGAACTCTTTTCGCATTCGGCTGCGGAATTAACTAAAGGGCTTGCACTGCTCAATACATTTATTCTCATCGGTTCATCTTTGACAATGGCATTGTCAATTCTGAATTTGGAGAAGGGAAATATGGGGAAATTCAAGTTGTTTCTTGGATTGACTATACTTTGTGGTTTTGGATTTCTTATTGTTAAAACAATAGAGTATTCAACCAAGTTTAGTCATCATATCTTTCCTTGGACAAATGTGTTTTTCTCATTTTATTTCTTGATGACAGGTTTTCATGCGATTCATGTGATCGCCGGTATGATACCAATGACTTTCATGTTCATCAAAGCATTTACCAAGAAAGGGTATAATCATCCTGTAAAAGTTGAAACACTGGGCTTATACTGGCACTTTGTTGATCTTGTATGGATTTTCCTTTTCCCTGTACTCTATCTTATTTTCCCGGCGCATTAAGGAGCCTGAACTATGAGTGGACATCATCCAGATTCTAAAACAATGTTTGATTCATATATCAAAGTTGCAAGCGCATTGTTTGTTTTGACAGTACTTACTTGGGTTGCGGCTCTCGATTGGGTACCAAAGAGTTGGGGCGAGGCCGGTAATACATTGCATATTGCTATTGGTCTTTTGATAGCCATTGTCAAAGCTTTCATGGTTTTCTATGTATTCATGCATTTGCAATTTGACAATAAGTTTATCAGAGCATTTGTATTCGTTCCCATATTCTTGTTTTTTGTTCTAACATTTGCTCTAAATGTATTAGGACCTTGATATGTTCAAGAATAATTCGAAGCCATTATTGGTGGCTTTGATTATGATATCGTTCTTTCTCAATGCATGTGTTGATTCCCAGGAACAGCCAAAAGATACACAGTCGATTCTTTCCAAACTTCGTGTATACGGTATTACACCTGATTTTTCAGGAATTACCGATACACAAACTGAATTGACTTCCAAGGATTTACATGGAAAAGTGTGGCTTATAAGTTTCTTTTTTGCTTCATGTGGTGATATTTGTCCCAAAATGAATGCAGTAAAAAGCAAAATTGTAGCTAATCATACTAGTGATTCCTTGCGTTTTTTGTCTGTAACAGTTGATCCGGAAACCGATACACCGGAGTTTTTGAGCAAGCATCGAAGAGAAATGAAGTACTCTGACAATCGATGGTTATTTCTTCGAATGAAGGATGATTCAATACTCCAACATTTCATGAATGGATTATTGGTAGGTTATTCCGAGAATCCGGAAAACCATTCGGCAAGAATCATACTCATTGATTCAAAATCTCAAATCCGAGGATACTTCGATGCCTTGGATACAAAGCATGTAGATTCTTTGGAATCCATATTGCGGAAATTGCAATGAAACATAGAATATTTCTCATATTGTTCCTTTGCTTAACAATTATACAACAAGCTATTGCTTGTCCTAATTGTAAAGATGCATATACACCGGGTAGTGCAGGTGCAAGTGTTGGTGAAAGTTATTCTTGGAGCGTTCTTTTCATGCTCGTCATGCCGATTGCAACAATTGCCTTGATTTCCATGCGCATTGTGTATTCGGCCAAAAAAAATCGAAATAATGATTTGTGAATATATCTCTCTTTGTGAGTTTTTTCAATGTTCAACAAAGCTACTGACAAGAAAATCAAAGGCATAGCACTTGGAGTGCTTGGCACCGTCCTCACGCTTGCTTTGATTCTAATTTTTGGACAGAACAATAAAGTGACTGATGTCGGTTATCGTCCTGTTCAACCAATTCCTTTTTCACATAAGTTGCATGCTAGTGAAGATAATATCTCTCACAATGGCGTGCAGATGAAAGGATTAGGTATTAAGTGTATGTATTGTCATGCACAAGCTGAGGTTTCAGCACATTCTCCTGTTCCTACAACCAGCACTTGTATGAATTGCCATGTTCTTCCGATGCAATTGGAAAATGAGCGTGGTAATCCGGGTCCATTGGAACTCATTCGTACTGCATATGAGAAGAATCAGCCAATTGAATGGGTGAGAATTCATAAAGTACCTGATTATGTACATTTCAATCACAGCCGACATATTCGTGCTCAGATTGACTGTAAATCATGTCATGGTCCGGTTGAGACAATGGGTGTGGTTTCTCAATTCAAACCTCTTTCAATGGGATGGTGTTTGGATTGCCACAGAAATCCTGAGCAATTCATTGTTCCTGCCCGTCCTATCTCCGGAATCTACAGCTACGATTATCAGAACAGATCTTCCATTGACAAGTTTATTGGTGTGAAGGCTAATTCTTATGATCCAAATGCCAAAGCAACATTGACAGAGATGAAAAACATTGTAAGTCCTCATTATGGAATGGTAGAGACAGCAAAACTTCCAAAGCCTGAGGTTGCAGGAATGCTTGTTCCGAAACATGCTCAATATGGACCTGAGAATTGTTCCTCATGTCATCATTGATAAATTAAGTACTAAACAATCAATAATAGAAGCAATTAGCAATGTCAAACCGAGACGATTCACAGTACTTTCGCCATTATGGTGAAATCGACAATCCAACAGTAGATATGAATGGTCAGGAATTTAATGGTGATTCAGGGTCAACATTGTTCGATACCGGAGTTAATCGCCGTACATTCATGACAGTACTCTCGGCATCTATGGCCATGGCTGCGGCAAGTTGTCGCAGACCTGAACATAAACTTGTCGCATCAACAACTCCTACTGAATATCAGATCCCCGGTTTACCGAATTATTATACTTCGGTGTATCAGCATAAGAATGCGGCAATTGGCCTTGTCATTAAAGCCCGTGAAGGAAGACCTATCAAAGTTGATGGTAATCCCAAACATTCCGCATCTCTTGGGAAAAGTTCTGCTTTCATGCAAGGAACATTGCTTTCATTATATGATCCAGATCGTATTCGTCGCCCAAGAGTCAATGGTGGTGACTCGAGTATTAATAATGCAGCGAACACAATTGCACAAGCAATTCAAAAAACTGTATCAGCAGGGAAGAAAACCGTAATCATCATCGACGAACATTGTTCACCTGGATATGTTGCATTGTGCAATCAATTGACATCTGTTATTCCTGGTGTTTCAGTTGTTACAATGCCTTCCATTATTTCCAATGCGCCGATTGCGAATTCAGCAGTGTTTGGTGTTAATGCAGAAATTATTCCTGATTTGTCAAAAGCAGATGTGATTGTATCTGTTGACAATGATTTTCTCGGTACAGACAAACACACTGTTTATTATACCGCATCATTCTCTTCAAATAGAAAGCCTACCACTGAATCTCCATCAATGAATGCACTCATTTCCATTGAGGCTGGATTTAGTTTGACAGGTGCCAATGCAGATCATCGATTTGCAATTCAACCTTCCGAGTTTGAATCATTTTTGTCCGGTCTTCTAGCTGAAGTGTATTCCGCCAAAGGAATGTCACTACCCGCAGGAGTAAGTTCCGGTACTGCAAATGATGCCGTGAAGAAGACAGCATCCAAACTATTGTCATCCAAAACAGGCATTGTGATGGTTGGTAATCATTTAAGTGCTAAAGCAATTGCATATGGTCAACTCATCAATCAGGCACTCGGCTCTGTAGGTGAAGGCAAACCATTGAATCTATCTCATAGATTGTATAATAGTGGTGATGTAAGTTCTGCTTTATCTGCATTTAGAACTTCATTGAAAAACAAAGATATTGGTGCTGTTATTTATGCAGAAACCAATCCTGAATATTGCGCTGACTCCGAGCTGAAGAAATTGCTTGCAGAGCAAGTTGAATTTTCAGCTTCACTTGCATTCAGCGAACATGAAACATCACAGACACTATGTACAGTATCTGTTCCGACAACGCATTATCTTGAAGCATGGGGTGATGCCATTAACTTTGATGGCACATATTCCATTCAGCAACCGATTATAGCTCCTCTCAATCAAGGATCAATGAGCATTCAAGATTTCTTGATTTTGACCGCCAATTTCATCAATGCATCAAGTTTTGCAGATACTCCTACTTTCTACGATTTCATAAGAAAAAATCAATCTGATTTTGCTTCCAAGTCAACTTGGGAACAATTGTTGAGAGATGGTGTACATTCCAGAACAACATCATATGAAGCCGGCACTGCAAGTGGTCTTTCTTCATTGCCAAACAGCCCAACAATTTCCGGTGGTTTAACGATTGCAATAACTCCATCCTATGCATTGCTTGATGGAAGTCAGGCCAATAATTCATGGTTGCAAGAATTGCCAGATCCGATCACGAAAGCGACATGGGGTAATGTTGCAATGATGAATAAGCAAACTGCAGAATCATTGAATGCAGTTCAAGGTGAAGTACTCAGATTCTCAACTACACAAGGCAGTATTGAATTACCAGTGTTTATTCAACCCGGTATGAGTAATAATGTTGTTTCCATTGCATTGGGTTATGGAAGAACAGCCGGTGGTAAAGTGCTTGAAGGTGTAGGTGCAAATGCATATACATTGCTTTCAGCAAATGGCGGTTTATATGTTTCTGCAAAAGTTGAGAAAGTTGGCAGAACAGAAAAGATTGCCACTACTCAAGGTCATCATGCGATTGAGCGCTATGATAAGCCAAGTCCCTTCGACAATGAGTGGAAAGAAAGAACAAAAGACATTCTAGGTGTTGAAGAAGGGTATATCACACTTGCTTCTCTTGCAGCAGCAAAGGGTGGTTCACATGAAGAGCATGGACATGATGCACATCATATTTCAGATACCCTAAGTATTGTCGATGGTTTCCACTACAATGGTCATCGTTGGGCAATGGCAATTGATCTTAGCGCATGTACCGGATGTTCCGCATGTGTTGTTGCTTGTCAAGCAGAGAATAATATCCCAACTGTTGGTAAGAAGTATGTTGCCAATAGTCGTGAAATGCACTGGATCAGAATTGATCGTTATTATCGCGAGGATGCATCAGGAAATGTGACTACAGTATTCCAGCCGATGCTTTGTCAGCATTGCGAAAATGCACCATGTGAAAATGTTTGTCCTGTTGCGGCGACCACACATAGCCCTGAAGGATTGAATGAGATGACCTATAATCGTTGTGTGGGTACAAGATATTGCTTGAACAATTGCCCATACAAAGTGCGTCGTTTCAACTTCCTCAATTGGCACAAGGATAAGAAGACACCACTTGATATGGCATTTAATCCAGATGTTACCGTTCGTATGCGCGGTGTAATGGAAAAATGTACATTCTGTGTTCAGCGTTTGAATGAAGCCAAGATGCATGCAAAAGATCAAGGTCATTCAAGAGTGCAGGATGGTGAAGTTGTAACGGCATGTCAACAAGCATGTCCGGCCGGCGCAATCCTCTTCGGAAATGTCAATGATCCAAAGAGTGCAGTTGCAAAAGCGGCAACAATCAATAGAGGCAATCATACTCAAGAGTATAAAGAAAAGAATGGCGCTTATAAAGTGCTCAGCGAACTCAATGTGCGTCCTTCCGTGACTTACCTTGTGAAAGTTCGCAATACAGAACAATTACCGAAAGTATAACACAAGAATATAATACGCAGGAAATCAGTATGTCGGTTGAAACTGTCACAAAGACGGCCCCAAGAAATGTAGTGGATCATTTGGATGCCACTGCATATCACGGCAATCCGTATCCCGTAGAAGAACCAATGCGTGAGCCGCTTGTTCTTGGCAATCCGTCTCTTCATGATGTCACTGCCAAAATTGCAGGCATTATTGAAGGAAAACCCAATCTCAAATACTGGATTGCAGTATTGATTTGTGCATCGATTGCCGGAGCTGGTTTCGGCGCAATTGGTGAAACAGTCATGACAGGGATTGGAGTTTGGGGATCAAATAATACGATTGGTTGGGCATGGGACATTACAAACTTTGTGTTTTGGATCGGTATCGGTCATGCCGGTACATTGATCTCGGCTATTTTGTATTTGTTCCGTCAAAAATGGCGTACTGCCATCAACCGTTCTGCTGAAGCGATGACAATTTTTGCGGTATTGTGTGCCGGTATTTTTCCGGTCATTCACACAGGTCGTCCTTGGCTAGCATATTGGCTTACACCATATCCAAATCAAATGCAAATGTGGGTGAATTTCCGTTCTCCGCTTGTATGGGATGTGTTTGCGGTATCGACATATTTGACAGTGTCCGCATTGTTCTGGTTCATGGGCTTGGTGCCTGACCTTGCAACAGTTAGAAATTTCGTAAAAGGGAAAATAGCAAAGCGTTTGTATACATTTTTCAGCTTGGGCTGGACAGGTTCAATGCGCAATTGGCATCATTATGAAATTGCATATATGATTCTTGCTGGTCTTTCAACTCCACTCGTGCTTTCTGTGCATACAATCGTTTCGATGGACTTTGCGACTTCTGTACTTCCAGGATGGCATACTACGATTTTCCCTCCATACTTTGTTGCCGGTGCTATTTTCTCAGGCTTTGCAATGGTTATGACATTGCTTGTGATTGCCCGTGAAATTCTTGGATTGAAAGAGTTCATCACACTCAAGCATCTCGAAAACATGAACAAAATCATTCTTGCAACAGGGATGATGGTTGGTTATGCATATTCAATGGAGTTCTTCATTGCTTGGTATTCCGGTAATGAATATGAAAGAACTGTATTTATCAATCGTGCATTTGGTGAGTATTGGTGGGCATATTGGTCAATGGTTTCTTGCAATGTTCTTTCTCCACAGGTTTATTGGTTTAAGAAAGCAAGAAGAAATATTCCATTGATGTTTGTGATTTCAATATTCGTGAATATCGGTATGTGGTTTGAGCGATTTACGATCATTTCTACTTCGCTTCATCATGACTTCCTGCCATCTAGCTGGAGTTACTATACTCCGACAATGGTTGAAGTTGGAATCTTCGTTGGAACGATTGGTTTGTTCCTCACATTATTCCTTCTCTTCTCGAAGTATTTACCCGTTATCGCAATTTCAGAGATCAAAGGTGTCATGCCCGGATCACAGCCGACTCATCATGGTGATGAGCATCATTAATCTTCGTCCATTAGAATGTCAGAGATCATACAATGAGTGATAAGAAAACAGTAGCAGTCCTAGGCAATTTCACTGATCCAAACAAGATCATGGAAGCCGCCGCAAAAGTACATCAAAGTGGATATACGGATTTTGATATCTATACTCCATACCCTGTTCATGGACTTGATAAAGCAATGGGTGTCAAAAGAACAATTCTTCCATATATCTCATTTGGTGGTGGAATGTTTGGTTTGTCCAATGCAATCTTCCTTATCTGGTGGACAGGTTCAGTAGACTATAAATTGAATATCGGTGGTAAACCATTGTTTGCTTTTCAATTTAGTATTCCTGTGATGTTTGAATTGACAGTTTTGCTCACCGGACTTGCAACTTTCTTTGGATTATGGTTCCTTTGCGGACTTCCAAAATGGCATTCTGACCTTCAAGATGATGAAGGATTTCAAAGAGCTGTTGATGATACATTTGTACTCAGCATTTTTTCTTCCGATAAGCGTTTTTCGCTTGAAACCACAGAACGATTTATGAATGAAATCGGCGCAGACAATGTTCGCCGCATTGAAGCTTAAGAGGATCTTTAATCAATGGAACAACAAACAAATACACGCGGATTTGGATTCTATCTCAAGGTTGTCATCGGACTTGCTCTTGCAGGTTTCGTAGTTGGCGTTCTTAGTGGTTCAATAACTTGGTTCTCTGAAGATACCCCAATCATGATCATCAATGACATGGATGATCAATTCAAAGTAAAACCACAAGTTGGTTCTACATTCTACACAGATCGTAAAAGTGGTAGAGAGCCATTGCCGAATACAGTACCGATCGAAGGTTCATCTTATCCACTCGATAAGCCCGATTTTGACAAAGCTGATTCTCTTATTGGTGCTAATCCATTGGATTTGAGCAGTCCTGAGAAGAGACAATATATTTTGTCAAGAGGGAAGAATAGATATGAGGCATTCTGTACTCCATGCCATAATTATGATGGACAAGGCAATGGTACAGTTGTGGCTCGTGGTTTCCAAAATCCACCGAATCTCCGTGATGAAGTAACAAAAGCAAAAACAGATGCTCATCTATTCCATATCATATCGGCAGGCCAGAATATCATGAATGGATATGCTGATAAGATTAAGCCAAATGATCGTTGGAGCATTGTTCACTATGTCCGAGAAATGCAAAAACTCGGTGTGAAATAATCAATAGAACTTTAGAAGAATATAAGCCCATAGAGGAATTATGAACCCCGTCAATCTTAGTGGTAGTGCATTTCAAGGTAATGTGAACAAAGCAGCAATGCTTTGCATCGGTACCGGTGTTATTATGGCAATAGCAGGAATGGCACTCAATCAATCAGCTATTATACCTGCATATCTCGTGGGTGCAATGTATGTGGTTGGAATCAGCGTGACCGCACTGTTCTTCTCCGCTTTGCAATTTCTTGTGCGTGCGGGTTGGAGTGCATCATTGCGTAGAATCCCTGAAATGATGGGATGGTTTGCACAGTTCGCAATCGTTATTTTGCTTCCGATTTTAATCTTTAGAAATACCTTCTTTCATGGCATCGAAGATATCCCTTCAAAGGCTCCCTATACAAATACACCGTTTTTCATTGTACGCGTGATTGGATACTGCTTGTTCTGGTTTTGGATGCATCGATATATTGTTGGAAATTCAATCAAACAAGATGATGCTACTGATTATGCACCTACAGTTAAAAATTACAAGAGAAGCGCCCCATTTGTTTTGGGATATGCTTTGACAATCACTTTCGCAGCATTCGACTTGATGATGGCTCTTGAACCACATTGGTTCAGTACCATTTTTGGTCTCTATTATTTTGCAGGTAACTTTGTTTCAACTCTTTCCGTGATCGCTCTTCTAGTGATGTCAGTCATGAATTCAGGTGAACTCAAAGGTTATATCAATAAAGAGCATATGCATGATCTTGGCAAATTGATGTTTGCATTCACGATTTTCTGGACCTATATCCATTTCTCACAATACTTCTTGATTTGGTATAGCAATCTTCCGGAAGAAACCTTCTATTATATCGATAGAACAAAAGATGGCTGGGAAATCATGGGATGGTCATCACTGGTATTGCATTTCATCGTTCCTTTTGCATTGTTGCTCCGTCAAGATGTAAAACGCAATCAAACAGTATTGAAAGCAGCGGCATTTATTTTATTATTCGCTCATTTTATTGATCTTTCATGGATTATCATTCCCGGTTATAGACATCATGGCATTCACCATTTTGATGTGTTTGCACTCGTAGCAGCCGGTGGTATGGTATTGCTCTTTATGGGAATTCTCTTATTCTTTACTGCAAAACGCATGAATGCAGTAAGTGGAGTTGCTCATAATGATCCATATATCGGTGAATCAGTAGAATATTATTCTTAATATCAGATAAACTTTCAAAGTAAGGTGTACCAGTTGGTGCACCTTTTTTTTTCTTATGACACATTTGTTAAGTATTTGCATAATCCTAATCCTGACAATATCTTCATGCTCGAATGATATTGTTCAGCCTGATGACTGTGATTCTAACATTCCTGGTCAGTTAGATATGATGGTACTTTGCGAGGGATTATATGGGTTTGACAATGCAAGTTTATGGGGAATAGGGAAGAGTGAATCAGCTGATTTGTTTTCATGTAAGAATGGAAGAAAATTAGGTGATACAGCAAATGATCTCATCAAGATTTCTGATTCTTTGAATATCATCATTGTATCCACAAGCAATGAAATCATCAAAGTTTCTAATCAAGGGAAAATTGTTTCATCGTATCAGGTCAAGGGTCCTGGACATTTTCTTAAGAAGGCCTGTAATGTCAATGATTCATTAATCGCAATAACAGATCTATATGGGGATAAGGTATATGTATTTAACCATGTTGCAATGAGTTTGGATTCATTGAATATTACAAAACTTTGTGCGCCTGATGGCATTGCATATGGTGAAGGTTATTTGGTCATTGCTAATTCAGGATATGGAGTTTTTCGCAAAGATGAATTGAATGCCGGCACAATTACTATCTATGATGTGAATACCAAAAGCAGTCGTTTTGTAAAGACCGGTATCAATCCTCAGAATGTAACTTATGATCGATCTGCCAAACGATGGATGATACAATATGCACATCTAACAACGTTGCCTGATTCGACCGGTGGTTTAGTGGTTTTAAATCAAGCATTCACAGAATTGTACCATTTGCGCGGTCAGTATATGGGCATACAAGTTAGAAAACTAGAAAATACATATGCACTTTGCGGAAAGTCTATCATCCGTATCAATGATTCAGGAAATGTCCTTGACACTCTATTAGTGAATAATACGCGAAATCAATGGTATAGAATTGGGTTGATTCAAAACAGACTCTATATTTGCAATGCTAGAAATTATACATTGCCGGGATCAGTATTATTACTGAATGATCAATCAACAATGATTGAACGAGAGATGTCAGTTGGTATAAATCCTTCCATTGTCATTGAGAGTAATTAGGAAAATGTCATGAATAATGATGAAATACTGAACAACATTAAGGCTCAAATCGAAGTCAATGATTTTGAAATGGCATGTGTGGCAGTTGACAGTGAGTGTATCCAATACATTCGTAAGAACTATGATTATGGTGTTCTGATAGATTTTCTCAGTTTGATCTATCCGCATATTGATTTGGATCGGATGAATACACATCTTGATTTAATCATGCATAACATCAATGTGCAAGAACTCTCGCATGAGTTGATTCTACGATTCGATGATTTGCTGATGTTTTCATATGAAAAAGGGAAGTCCACCGGCAATGATCATCTATGCATTGAATTACTCATGCATAGAATCAAGTTCAATAAAGATTTTAAGAATTTCGAAAAAACTATTGCAGGATTATGGCTCATTGAAACGCATTATTCATCTATAAATGCGCTTGATGTATTACTTGAAGAATTTGATATTTGGTTTGAAGAAGTGTCGGATTTTCCGGAGGAAATTCAATATCAATTATGGTTTTTCAAAGGTGCCACAAAATTTCAGGCAATGCAGTATCCTGAAGCAATTATTTATTATGAAAAAGCAGATGTTTGTGCTCTGAATATCAATAGATTTGAAGCACATTCAATTTGTAATGAAAGAATGGGGGTCACTTATGGCGTTATGGGAAATTATGCCATGCAATTGCATCATCACTTGATTGCTAAAGATATTAGAGAAACTCATGAATTGTTCGATAGAATGGGCAATACTCTTGTGAACCTTGGGCTCTGTTACATGAATCTAGGTGATCCAGACAATGCGATTTCATATTATAGAGAGGGAATAAAATGGCAATTGCAATATGACAGAATCTATGATTCATTTGTCGGGAAATTACTTTTGGCATTTGCTCTTGAACATGGAGAAGAGAAAATTACACTTCTCAAAGAGACTATAGAATATTTTAGGTCAATACAGGATGAACATCGACTGGCAGAATCAATGAATGTTCTGTTTGAATCATTGGCAAAGGCTAGTCTATTTGATCAAGCTATCGAGATATATCAAGAACTTTTAGAAATTCTCAAACATAAATCCATTGACTTAAATCTTGCAATGGCACATAAGACCATGGGTGAGATTTTAATTAGAAGAGATACTGCATTTCATGATTTGGTACAGTCTGAGATTTTACTGAAACAATCCATTGACATATTTCGAGAATTAGGCGTGAAGGACTCATTGTATCAAACCTTGGAAATCTATTCGCGCTTGCTTGAAGAGGAAAAAAGATGGGAGGAATATTCCAGAACTTTCAAGGAGTTTCATGATCTGAAACATGAAGTTTTGAGTACCGAAGTCCAGATGAAACTTCATGCTTTGGAAGATCAAAGAAAAAGAGATTTGGAAGAACATGAAAGGAAAATCCAAAAGATTCAGATTGAAGAGCAGGAAAAACTGTTGCATAATGTATTGCCCCCTGAAATCGCGGTGAAGATTTTGGCAGGTGAACATAATATTGCTGATTTAGCAGAATCCGTTTCCGTCTTTTTCTTTGATATTGTCGGATTTACTGAAATATCCCGCATGATGAGTCCTAGAGAATTACTCGAAGGGTTGAATAGAATATTTACGCATATAGATGCATTGGCTATTGAGCACTCCATTGAAAAAATCAAGACAATTGGCGATGCATATTTGGCTGTGTCCGGTATTCACAAGCCTATTCGAAATCATGCTGAACAGATTGCAAATTTTGCTTTGGCTATTCAAAAGCAAAGTAAAGAATGGTCCTTGGGCGGAACGAAGATTTCATTTAGAATGGGTATCCATTGTGGACCTGTCATCAGTGGCATAATTGGAAGTCAAAGATTTGCATTTGATGTTTGGGGCGATACCGTGAATATTGCCAGCAGAATGGAATCAAATGGTCAACCCGGAAAGATTCATGTCACTGAAGATTATGCTGAGTTATTGAATGCTAATCATCAATATGCATGCATTCATAGAGGTAAAATTGATGTCAAGGGGCGTGGTTTTATAAATACATTTTGGCTTGAATCTGGACAATAAAGTGTTAAACAATAAGTATTGCAGTATACAGTAGCTTCCAATAATGCCGTAAATTGTAATCAAGAATTATGAAATTAGACACATATAAATATGCAATATAATTTGCATTATGTAAAGTAAGGTATAATTGGAATATTCCCCAGTGAGTGCATCAAATCTACATAGTATGTCTTTATCCATACTCAATGAGTATTTCGGATATGATGCATTTCGCATTGGTCAACAAGAAATCATCAATAGTATTGTAAGTGGTAAAGATACACTCGTCATCATGCCAACCGGTGGCGGTAAATCTTTATGCTATCAAATTCCCGCCTTGATTTTGCCCGGAACCGCCATCATCATTTCACCTCTGATTGCGCTTATGAAGGACCAAGTCGATGGATTGATAGAACGCAATATTCCTGCAGCATTGATCAATAGTACTGTCTCTCAACATGATCAGCAAATCATTGCCAGAGACATTGTTAATGGTCGCATAAAATTACTCTATATATCCCCGGAAAGACTACAAAACCCTCAATTCATGGCCTTTCTCAGAACAATTGAAATCTCATTCATTGCAGTGGATGAAGCGCATTGTATTTCTGAATGGGGACATGATTTCCGTCCTGCTTACACTTCAATATCCAATGCTTTCAAGGACTTAGGAAAAAGACCTCCGATTATTGCATTAACTGCAACGGCAACTCCTGAAGTGAAAGAAGATATCATTAGACAATTATCATTACACTTCCCTTTTGTTCATATTGGAGGGTTTTATCGTAAAAACCTTCATTATCAAGTAATTGCAGCGGATAAAAAGGTTCGCTTCTTAACTCGATTTCTCAAAGATCGTTCTCAAAAAGATACTTCAGGTGCCATAATCTTGTATTGTGGCTCGCGAAAAAGAGTTGAAGAATATGCCATGGCCTTGCAACAATCAGGTTTAGCCGTTCTTTCATATCATGCCGGTTTGCCTGATACTCAAAGACAAAGAGTGCAAGAGCAATTTCTTAAAGAAGAATCTCCGATTCTCATTGCAACGAATGCATTTGGAATGGGAGTGGATAAATCAAATGTGAGAGTCGTGATTCATTGCGATATCACTTTGACTTTGGAATCATATTATCAAGAATCAGGAAGGGCAGGTCGAGATGGGAAAGATTCTGACTGTATAGTACTATATCATCCCAAAGACAGAGATTTGATGGATTTCTTCTTATCCTGCACATATCCATCCAAACAAGACATCATTTCGGTGTACAATGTACTATTTGCTCAAACTCCAATCTATGGTTATCTGACTCAGCCTATTTTACTTTCTCCGGAGCAAATTGGAAATGCTTGTGGGATTCATGCTATTCAAGTGAATACAATACTTGGAATATTGGAAAGAAATCAAGTATTGAGCAATGCCGGAAATAAAAAGTCAAATCCAATGATTCGTATCATTGCTGAGCAAGAAGAGTTAAAAGAAAGAATCGTAAAGATGCATGATCATGATCGTGGAATCATGATGGCGCTTCTTCGGATGTTAGGCCCCGAATCAATGCTTCGTTCAGTTCCATTTGATATGGAAAAAATGATCAGAACATATCATTTGCAAAAGATATATGTTCAAGAGGCACTTCGAAAATTTGAGCAATCAGGTCTCATCAAACTCGGACAATCAGCTGTACATTCAGGTATCATGCTATTACAGCAACGATTTCCTCCTGAAGAAGTACCAATTGATTTCATGGCCTTGCAAAAAAGACATGATCATGCACTGGACAAATTGGACTCCGTAATCACATATATGGAAACAGAGATGTGCAAGCAAAGATATTTGCTTGATTATTTCAGAGATGTTTCGAATACCATCACCACTTGTGGTTCATGCTCCTCATGTACAGTCAATGAAGATGTATCATTGCATGAACAAGACACCAAAGATATTTTTGTCAGACATTCTCTTTTACTGCAAATCCAGGAATTGAATGGATATTTTGGCAAAAAAACCATCATGTCTTGTATTCTTGGAGACGACAAGGATACAAATGTCAAAAAGTATCAACTACAACAATCAAAAGTGTTTGGTCGACTTCGCGGCTATGCAATGTTTTCTGTCAGAGATGCCTTTGAATCAATATTGGAAGAACATTTAGCCGAGAGTAGTCACGGAGATTATCCTGTGATTTCCATTACGGAGAAAGGAAAAAAAGTATTGAAGGAACAGATTGTTCCTTTACAAATAAAACTCCGTTCGGATCCTCGAAAAGTATTGTTGAAGGCACTTGAAAAAGTAAGAGCTTCCATTGGGAAACAAGATCCAATGATACATACATATTTTACTGATGCTCTACTGGAATTGCTAAGTGGTACAAGACCAAACACTATTGAGGATTTGGTGAGTATTTGTTCGATTCCCAAAGATTTGGCAAAAAACTATGGTCCATTATTCATTGCTGAAATATTGAATTCAAAAACTTCGCAAAACATGGAGTCCGAATTGTCTCCTACTGTGCGTATTACATATGCATTTATCAAACAAAATTGTTCTTTGGATGAAATTGCAAATTCTCGTAGCCTGACAATTGGTACAATCGCACAGCATGTTCAGCAATTGATTGAGTCAGATTATGAAAAGGAATGCTCATATCTGATTTCAAAAGAATTACTTAGAGATATGTCCAAACTGTATAATCGCATGCCATTTGCATTGCTAAAACAATATAGATCTGAACTTGGTGATGGCTATGAGTTCGCGGAATTGAGAATCGCTTTGGCTTTGATAAAAAAAGGTGTCAGAGCATAAGATCATGCATTCAGTTGTTGAATCAAATGCATCATTCTATTGGCTGAGAATTCCCATGAATGATTTTTTTCAATAAATGATCTGGCTTTTTCCCCCAATTCTTTCGATACAATCGGATTATCCATCAAATTGAAAATCTCCAGGATCCATTCTTCTTTTGTAGAGCAAATAATGAGTCCGTCTTCCCTTTTGGCCAAGATGCCTTCTGCTGAAATAGGTGATGCGATAATGGGCAAACCGGTTGACATTGCTTCAAGGATTTTTATGCGAATTCCTCCGCCCACAAATAGTGGTGCAATATATATCGAGGCTTTATTGAGTTCTTCATTGATATTTTCAACATATCCTTTTCCAATGAGTCCGGGAATCATTCCATTCCTATAGTGTTCGGGCATATGCTTACCAAGCAAGACCAATTCAGTAGAAAAACGCTTTTGGATTTCAGGTAAGATCTCAGCAATGAACCAGTCCAATGCTTCCACATTATGAACCCAATCATAAGTCGTGGCATGTATCAAACCATGAATTGATTTGGTCACATGTATGGGCTTGAATATTGATATATCAACCCCAACGGGAATATATGAGGCAGAAATGGCAGAATTAAAAGACGATATTTTTTCAACATCAGATTCGGTAATCATAGCCAAATGATTCACTTTGGAGCAAAGTTCAATTTCCTTATTGTGAAGTTTCTTTGCTTGCGATTGGATAAACCATTTTCGAGGATCAAACATGGAAAGTCGATCGGCATAGCGCTCCCAAATCACATGCTCTATATTGTGCATTCTGACAATGCATGGTACATCTGCAAGTTCTGAAGCATATAATCCAATCTCTGCCATGGCCGTGTGATCACATAAGATGGCATTAAATGATTCCTTTTGCAAGGCGAGTTTTATCGCATGTTTGAGTTCTAGAGATCTATGTTTTCTGATATACAGAGGTGTCTGATTATCAAATAATGATGCGAGAATTGCGAGTGGCGTATTTCGGGTATTATGTAGAATACATGAGCATTTTGCTCCGGTATATTGCTCAAAACTCTGGATTTGTTGCTCACTTGGCATTGTATGAACAAGACAAAACACATGCACTTCACATGAAGAAGACACCAATGCCCGAGTCATATTGGCAATGCTGATTTTCCCACCATCACTGAGAGGAAAAGGAAATTGAGGCGATAATTGCAGTATCTTCATTGAAAATTAAGGAGATACAAATGTAGTGTAACACTTTTTATTCTGTTTTGTCATTGTGAAAACTATCTGTAATTTTGATGTCAAAGCAGCATAATCGTATCCTAATTTACACAATAAAGGTGTTTACAATGAATAGTTCTATGAGACTATTTAAGATCTTGACTCCACTTTGCATGTTCATGGTTTCCTTGACATCGCATAACTCGGTTCAAGCTCAATCTCATCGTGCGCCGGAGAATAATCCGCCACAGATCACCGGTAAAGGTTCAAATGTAAAAACCCCTACCACCCAGAAAGTCTTGGTTGCCTATAGCCATGGAGACCCAACAGTTGAGGAGCAATATACACTTGAGCTCATGAATAGAGCCAGAGCCAATCCAAATGCTGAAGGCATCCGTTTGGTTGATACACCTGATCCAGATGTGCAAAGTTCAATCGGATTTTTCAGCATCAGCAAAAGTCTTGTAAAATCTCAATTTGCCACTTATCCATCAAGACCACCTCTCGCATTTCATCCAAAGTTGATTGATTGTGCTCGTGGACATTCAACAGACATGAAAAACAATGACTTCCAATCCCATTCAGGGTCCAATGGTAGTTCCATGACCAATAGAATAAATGGTGTTGGTTATTCAGGATGGACAGGAATTGGTGAGAATGTGTTTTCTTATGCCAAGAATATGTGGCATGCACATGCCGGTTTCAATATTGATTGGGGCGCAGACAATCAAGTCACTCTCGGTCACAGAAAGAACATCATGAATTATGAAGGTGCTCTATATACTGAAGTTGGTGTTGGTGTCATGGAAGACAATAATCCGAGTACTCAAGTTGGAAAATATATTGTCACCCACAACTTTGGTGCACGTGGTGATAAATATGTGACAGGCGTAGCTTACAAAGACAATAATAACAATGGTTTTTATGATATGGGCGAAGGCCTTGCAGGAATCAAAGTTGAATTGTCCAAAGGTAATTTCTTTGCCACTACTTCAACTTCCGGTGGTTATGCAATTCCTGTTACAGGATTAACAGGTTCAGTCACCGTAACAGCAACCGGAGCAGGTCTTGGCGGTGTTGTCACAAAAACGGTATCACTCCAAGGTCAAAATGTCAAAGTGGATATCACATCAGCTCTTCCAGGCATGGTATCACTCATCACTCCACCACATGAGCAAACAGAAGTTTCAAAGGACATAAGCTTTGCTTGGTATAAGAGTTTGGGTGCGACGACATATAACTTCGTACTCGCAGACAATGAAGCATTTGATTCACCTATTCTTAATATTGAAACAACTGATACTTCCAAAGCAGTTTTTGAAACATTGAAAAATGCAAAAGACTATTACTGGAAAGTTCGCGCTAAAACGCAAGCAGGTTGGGGTGATTTTTCAGAAGTATTTATGTTCCAAATCAGAATCTATCCAAAAGATTGTGAGATTCTCTATCCAAAAGAATTCGAAGCAATTTATCGAGACACAGTTTCTTTGACTTGGAAGAAGAATGATCAAACAGCAAAGCGCTATTGGATTCAGCTTGCCGGTAATGAATACTTTGAAGATATCTTGCTTGAAGATTCAAATATTGTTGACACTTCGAAGAAGATTACCGTTGATTATGACATGACTTATTATTGGAGAGTGAAATCCTTCAATGGAGATTTGTGGAATGAATTCACAGATCCGGAAATCTTCTATACCGTTCAAGTACCAGCAGGTATCGTTCCTGTTTCCCCTGTAGATGGATTTGCAACTGCCAATCGAAATATTCGTTTTATTTGGCGCAAAGACTATATGGATACAGAAGAATTGAAAAATAATCCATTCCTTCCAAAAGGTCTGTATTATTGGTTCGAATTGGCAGAAGACAAAGATTTCACAAAGATGTTCAAGCAGGACTCCTTACTTCGTGATACCTCCATTTTTGTTGGAAACTTGAAAGTTGGTCAGACTTATCATTGGAGAACAAAAGCATATCATGAAATGGGATATGGTCCTTTTGGCGTAACAAATTCTCTCACGATATCATCTCCTTCTTCAGTTCAAGAAGATTTACTCCGTTCAGGAATCACAATGAGTTCGATTGATGGTGGTTTGCTCCTTACATCTGCTCAAGAAGAAATGGAAATTACCATCTTCACTATTGATGGTAGATCATTGGGATCAGTCAAGGCGCAAGGCAAACATTTCATACCATGCGATCAGCAAGGAATGAATTATGCGCTCATTCGATTGCGAAATGCGCATCATATGATACCAATCAATTGTATCAAATAAATGAAAGCCCTCAAGTACAAAACTTGAGGGCTTTTTTATTGTTGGTCAAGATATCGTTGATATAAATCCGGTCTTAACTTATTTGTTTTTTCTTTTGATTGATTCAATCGCCACTCATTGATGAGTGCATGATTACCGCTTCGTAAGACATCCGGTACTTCCATATCCCTGAAATTGGCGGGTTTTGTATAATGAGGACAATCCAATAATCCATCATTCATGAATGCATCAGTCAATGCGGATTCAGCATCACCTAAAACTCCCGGAATGAGTCGCACAATTGCATCAGTCATGAGTAAAGCAGGCAATTCACCACCGCTTAGCACAACATCGCCAATCGAAATTTCACGAGTGATCAATGTATCGCGAACACGCTGATCAATTCCCTTGTAATGTCCAGCGAGTATGATGATATTCTGTTTCAATGACAATTCATTTGCCATTTCTTGATTGAAAACAGGTCCATCAGGACTGGTATAGATTATCTCATCATAGTCTCTTTCACTCTTCAATTGTTCGATGCAATCAAAGATGGGCTCGCATTGTAAAATCATCCCAGCTCCACCACCGAATGGAGTATCATCGATATGCTTATACTTCCCTTTTGCATAATCATGGAGATTATGCGTGAAGATCTCTACGAGTGACTTCTCTTGAGCTCTTTTAATTATGCTCGTTTCAAGAGCGGATACGAAAATGTCCGGCACAGCAGAAATCAAATCTATTCGAATGATAGGCATAATATCAACCAAGTTGTCGAAAAAGATGAAGGAGATATGGCGCTTGACTTGTTATGATATACAGAAAAAAGAATACCAAGAAAGCATCCCACATTATTTTTGTGCGAAGTCTCATCCCCGTTGCCAATACTGATGCAGAGAATACAATGCTTACCATGATTGGATCGGGCGTCTCATGAAGAATCATGAAGACATATATCGTTGCAAGTATCGGCGTGCAAATCATGATGATCCAATCGCTGAATCCTCTTCGATGCATGAATTCAGAAAAGTACCCAAACCAATACACAATACCGGACAATAATGGAATTAATAGACCGAAAGCATGGAGCAAGACAATCTGATAATCACCATTCAGAAAGCCATAGCAGAATCCAAAGAGAAGCCCTCTGAACACAGTAGAAAAAAACTTGCTGTCCAGTGCATTAGGGATGATGCCGATTGCAGATGGATGAATTGTCAATATGGAAATAAGCAAAGAGATCATGATAGGATACATGATCAATGAAGGTATAAAATATGCACAAGTCAATACAATCAAAGCGCCATAGAGTCCGAATGAAACTTCATGATTCAACATGAAATATCTCGATTCAGAAAGTAATGAACGCTTTTGAGTTGATGATGTGATTGACAAGAAATCAGTCCTTTTTTTCTTGCAATGAAGCAATATGATTCAATACATGCTCTTTCATGGCATTTTCCACTTCTTCATGGGCAGTGCCTTTAATCATATGAGCCAATTGAGGACAATAACTGGCATAATTAGCTCCATTGTCATAACGGCGAATAAGAATATCATAGTCCGCCGGATTGGTGCTTGTATATGTTTCCATGTCAATACTCCGAATTATCGTAAAAACTTAAGGTGTCAACGGACAAAATTACGGTAATTACCCGTAAATTTGTTGTAAATACCTATTCATCTTCAATGATTGTCATGAATACTCTCAAAGCATATCTCGGGGCAGGTTGTTTTTCTATCAGATACTTCCCCATTTTTACATGCATTTTTCTGCTTTTTGCTCAATCGACATATGCGCAGAACAGATATTCAATGGTGAGAATACCTGCAAATGAAGTCAAACATATGCAAGATCTCTTCGATCTTGGTGTGGATGATGATCATGGAATTCGCAAAATCAACGGATTCTATCAATGTATCATCAGCGATCATGCAAAGAAGCAACTCCGGTCTGGAAATATTACTGTTGAAACAATTGTTGAAGACATGGAATCATTTTATGAAGCGCGTTTGAAAACAGATTATGCTCGCTTCATGAAGGAATTGAATCAGGGCTCAATTCTTGCTCCAAAGAATTTTGTATCAGGTACCATGGGTGGATATTATACATTTGAAGAGATCCAACAACAGATGTCACGCATTGCACAATTCGCAGGTGCATCATTTATCAAGAGTGATACGATTGGGACATCTCATGAGAATAGACCAATCATTGCTTGGATTTTTGGAAAAGACCATGATGCTAAAAAACCTCGCACTCTTCTGACTTCATTGCATCATTCTCGTGAGCCGGGTGGAGCGACAACGCTTTTATACTTTTTATGGGATTTATTCGAAAGAGCAAAGCAGAATGATCCGGAAGCACAGTATCTTCTCAATGAAAGAACGCTTGTGATTGCTCCATGTATCAATCCCGATGGATATGCATTCAATCAACAGCAGAGACCCGAAGGCGGTGGACTCTGGAGAAAAAACAGAAAAATTATAACGAATGATATATTTGGTGTGGATCTCAATCGTAATTATGGTCCTGAATCTTTTTGGAATGCCAATAATGGTGGCTCTTCTACCGATCCAAAAAATGATACTTATCGAGGAGAGGCGCCATTCTCCGAACCTGAAACACAAGCCTTGCGCAATCTCATAGATTCCTATGTATTTGGTTGCATTCTTAATTATCACACCTATAGTAATTTGCTTATCTATCCTTTTGCCTCACTTAGTCAGGAAACAAAAGACTCTGCAACTTTCCGAGGATTCTCGGCTGATGCAACCAGATTCAATGCCTATTCCGCAGGAAGGGATCTCGAAACGGTCGGCTATACTACCAGAGGGAATTCAGATGATTGGGCATATCATGCACATGATGCACTTGCATTCACGCCGGAAGTCGGTGCTATCACCGATGGTTTTTGGCCTTCCCCACTGCGCATCGTTCCTCATGCACAAGAAAATCTACATATGAATTATCAAGCATTATGGAGCTCCGGTTCGAATCTTTGCATCAGACTTGCTGAGGTGAAGATAGATTCACTGCAAGATCCTATGAAAGCTAATGGATCATTGGAAATCGATGTGCAGAATATCGGCAGACTCAATCTTGAAGAACAATCTATTGTGATTGTGAAATCTCTCCGAGAAGATATCAAACTCATTGATAGCATTATCACCATTCCAAGTATTGCATCAGGAGAACGCATCAAACGCTTTCTTCAATATGAAGTCATGAACAATTATAGAAATGGAGATCCTGCTAGATTCCTTGTCACCAGAGTACAGCATGGAATAGCAAGAACAGACACTGCGATTGTATCGCTGTATCTTCCAACTGTATTTTCATTATTCACAAAAGCGAGCGATACTCTTTCTTTTAATAGGGATCAGTGGACTGCCACAATGCTGAAGGATGGTTCGGTAATGTTGGAAGATAGTCCCGGAAAACAATATATTCCCGAATTCAACAATTATGCAGAGTATTCTTCTGATATTAATTTGAATCACTTCCGACAAGTATCCCTTCAATTTGAAACTCGCTGGAATATTGAACCCTTGGGCGATTTTGGTGTTGTGCAAATAAGCACTGATCAAGGAAAGAATTGGTCATTCCTTCGTACCTCACGAATGGTGAAAGGCAGTGGTATTCAAGGCGGAAAGCAAGAGGCAATCGGTTTCGGATTTCAAGGAAATATGCCAGAATGGGAATTTCAAAAAGCTGATCTTACTCCATATCTGAAAAGTAAAGTACGCTTCAGATTCGGCATGCTTTCAGATCGTGGTGCTGAGTTCGATGGTTTTGCCGTGAAGAATGTGAGAATGATCGCCTATGCCGATTCTTTCAGTTCCGTTGAAGATGCCAATATGAATCAATTACATGTAGAAGTATTTCCATTGCCAGCACAAGACATTGTCTATCTCAATCTCTCAAGGAATGAACAATCATCACCACTCAATGTATCTGTAACAATACATGATCAAGTGGGCCGTGAAGTGATTCCATCGCAAGATGACATTCTCTATGAAAAGGATATGATCATACCAATCGATTTTAGTGCATTTTCCGGCGGCATATATGTGGTGCGCATCAAGAATGGATTTGGTGATGTTCAAAGTATCACTGTTCCAATCATTCGATGAATAGTTATTCTCAAATAAAGAATTCCTGGATAACAAGAGTCATATTTGGTATCACTCTTTGCGTATTTGGGATCATCATGGATGTCGCTTTCGTACATATAGAAGGTCAACCAATGACATTGATGATACTTCTTCTCGGTATGATTACATCTGAGGAATTGCGGGGTGGATCATATGCAACAATGGGTTTTTCCATTGATTCATATATGTTGAAGGAGTTTGCTACCGGCTTGTTCATGGGAATTGTACCTATTATCTTTCTCATTGTATTGTATTCGATGAATGCATGGATAGACCTCAAATGGAATTCACAATTTGAAATGGCATCTATTCTTCCCATCATTTCATTTGCCATCATTGAAGAATTGATTTTCCGAGGAATCATATTTCAGGCGCTTGTTGAGAGATTCGGCATGATTACAATATCTCTCATTTTCGCACTATTATTCAGCATGGCACATCTTGCAAATCCCAATTTCGAGCCAATTGCAATGTTGAATACATTTCTCGTTAGTCTTGTCTTCTCTTATTCTTGGTATCATACGCGTGGTTTGTGGCTACCGATTCTTTTACACATTTCGTGGAATCTCATGCTATATCTCATGGGAATGACATTAAGCGGAATGGAATTGAAAAATTCATTGTTCTTAACCTCACTATCAATTGAAATTCCTACACCTTGGCTGAATTCGTATTATGGAATTGAAGGAACGGTATTTTGCACAATCATATTGATTCTCTTTTTCCCAATCATACAAATGCTTCCACAATCACCAATCAGAATGGCAGAACTATTTCGTTTGAATTATGCCATCAATGATGCATCATCTGCAGGAGAAATGTATGAAGACTAAATTCACATCAGGTATACAAAAGACGATACTGAACATCATATTTCCAATTATCATGATCTTCGCGCAGCAAGATACAATGCATGCACAATGGGTAATGATGCGTTCCGATGCCGATTCTCTCGTGCAAATAGGTGCCGTGATGATTTATAATATGGAATTCGATGCCGCTTCAGCTTTATTCGGAAAAGTGATTGACATGTATCCAAAGCATCCCGCTGGTTATTTTTTGGATGCAATGGTTGAATGGTGGCGCATACAAGCCGATAGAAGAAAGAAAAACAATGATGAAATTTTTCTCAATAAATGTGGTCAAGTGATTGTTCTTTGTGATGAATTGCTCGAAGCAAATCCAAAAGATCTTTCGGCATTGTTTTTCAAAGGCGGAGCTCTTGGTTTTCGCGGACGATATTATGCGGGCAGAGAGTCATGGATCAAAGCAGCTGATGATGGACATGTGGCATTCAAAATACTACAACAATGTCAGCAACTCGCACCCGGCAATCATGATATCATGCTTGGAACAGGTGTTTACAATTACTATGCATCAGCATTACCTGAGCAATATCCTGCATTGAAAGCAGTTATGATGTTTCTACCCAAAGGTGATAAAAATCTTGGCATCATGCAATTGCAGGCCGCAGGAAGAGGCGCCAGATATGCCGCGACCGAAGCAAAGGTATCATTACTCCAAGTCTGGTATCAATTTGAAAAAAATGCTTTGGAAGCATTACCCGTTGCCATGGATCTCTATACAAGATATCCCAAGAATCCCTATTTCCACAGATATGTCGGTCGCTGTCAAGTACAACTCGGCATGTGGAATGAAATGGAGCAAACTTGGAGAAATATCGTCAATAGATGCATCAGCAAATCTGTAGGTTATGATCAGCAAACTGCCCGCGAGGGACTGTATTATGTGGGGCTTGCACTCATGTACAGAAAGCAACTTGATTCTGCCCTCACTTATTTTTACAAATGCGATGAGGCCGGAAGATTCCTTGATGAAGATGTATCAGGATTCACCATCAAAGTCAATTTGAAGATTGGAAATATCTATGATATTCAAGGCAAAAGATCTCTTGCCATTGAACAGTATAAGAAAGTTCTGAATTGGGATGATAGACAAAATTCCCATGATGAGGCGAAGCGATATATAAAATCACCATTCACTTTTTGAATCGGAGTCAACCCGTGAGTGAACAATCAGCATTTGAGAAATGGACATTACTTGCACAAAAAGAATTGAAAGGGAAATCACCCGAAGATTTGACCAAGCATACAGCTGAGAATATTCCTATTCAACCTGTGTATTCGGAACAGCATCTGCCCAATGAATTCGATGCAAATGCAATGCCCGGCATATTTCCCTATGTGCGGGGTCCTTATGCCACGATGTATACGAATAGACCTTGGACAATCAGACAATATGCCGGATTCTCAACTGCTACGGAATCAAATGCTTTTTATAAAAGAAATCTTGCTGCCGGACAAAAAGGATTATCTGTTGCATTTGATCTTGCCACACATCGTGGATATGATTCGGATCATCCTCGCGTGGTTGGTGATGTTGGAAAAGCAGGCGTTGCGATTGATACGGTTGAAGACATGAAAACCCTTTTTGCCGGCATTCCGCTTGATGCAATGTCTGTCTCCATGACCATGAATGGCGCTGTGATTCCAGTTCTCGCAATGTTCATTGTTGCCGCTGAGGAACAAGGCGTAACAATGGACGCACTTTCAGGAACGATTCAAAATGATATTCTGAAAGAATTCATGGTGCGCAATACATTCATTTATCCTCCCGATCCATCGATGCGCATCGTTGCAGATATCATTGAATTCACCAGCAAGCATATGCCCAAATTCAATAGCATCAGCATCAGTGGCTATCACATGCATGAAGCCGGGGCAAGTGCCGTACAAGAAATTGGATATACGATTGCAGATGGTTTGGAATATGTGAAAAGCGCGCTTGATCGGGGTTTGCATATTGATGACTTTGCACCGCGCCTCTCCTTTTTCTGGGGCATTGGCATGAACTTCTTCATGGAAATTGCCAAGATG
>Ga0209770_10000318_pt1 | contig 26857 bp, 14 predicted proteins | sample LauGreSu1BDMLBDD_2_FD_187572 | JGI IMG/M metagenome (GOLD analysis project Ga0209770, IMG submission 187572) | Freshwater lake microbial communities from Lake Michigan, USA - Su13.BD.MLB.DD (SPAdes) (version 2) | ecosystem: Environmental > Aquatic > Freshwater > Lake | place: Lake Michigan, USA...
GCCGGCGCCGCCGGCCTGGTCTACCGCGCCGGCCGCGCCAAGGAAGAGACCATTCGCCGCCAGCTGGCGCGCGAGTCGGCCCTCAAGGCCCGCTTCGACGATTTGTTCGAGCGGTCCAGCGAGGTGATGATCGTCCACGACCGCCGCGGCCGCATTTCGACCCTTAATCGCGCCGGCGAGCAGGCGACCGGGTATTCGCGCGAGGAGTTGAGAATGCTCGATCCCACCTGGATCTTCGGCGCCGACTACCTCGACGCCGTCGCGCGGATGCTCGACGAGGGCGCCGACAGCACGCCGCGGACGTTTCGCTCGGAGCTGGTGTCCCGGCGCGGCCCGCGCGTGCCCGTCGACGTCCACGCCCGGGTCCTCGTGGGCGATGGCCAGGTGGTGGGCGTCACCGCGATTGCCCGCGACCTGAGCGAGCGCGACCGCCTCGAAAACGAGTTGCGCCAGGCGCAGAAGATGGAGGCGGTCGGGCGCCTGGCCACCGGCATCGCCCACGACTTCAACAACCTGATCACCGTGCTGCTCGGCTACAGCGACGAACTGATCGAGCAGGTGCCGCCCGACTCGGAATGGCAGCGATCGGCGAGGGAGATTCGCCGCGCCGCCGAACGGGCGTCGGGCCTGACGCAGCAACTGCTGGCGTTCAGCCGCCGCCAGGCGGCGGTGGCGCAGACGGTCGCCCTCAACGTGGTGGTCGCCAACATGGAGGATCTGATCCGGCGGCTGCTCGGCCCCGAAATCCGCCTCGAGTTTTCGCTCGATCCCCACCTGGCCAACATTCGCGCCGATGGGGCGCAGATCGGCCAGGTGCTGATGAACCTGGTGGTCAATGCCCGCGACGCCATGCCGAAGGGCGGCCTGCTCAGCATCGAGACCGCCAATGTCGAGCTCGGCAACGAGCACCTCGAGGTCATACCCGGCCCGCACGTCAGCGTGTGCGTGCGCGACAGTGGCGCCGGCATTTCGCCCGAGGTCCGCAAGCACCTGTTCGAGCCGTTCTTCACGACCAAGGACTCGGGGCAGGGCACCGGCCTTGGCCTGTCGATGGTGCAGGGCATTGTCAGGCAGTGCGGCGGCCATGTCGTGGTCGAGAGCCAGCCGGGCGACGGCACGGCGTTCCGCCTGTACTTCCCGCGCCTGGTTGACGAGCCGAACGAGCCGCCCCCGCTGCCCCTGACGACGCCAGGCGCGGTGACGGTCACGGGCGGGGGCACGGTGCTGCTCGCCGAGGACGATCGCTCGGTGCGCCGGCTGGTGGTGACCGAGCTGCGGCGGCGTGGTTTCGCGGTGCTCGATGCCGAAGACGGCCGCGCGGCGCTCGACTTGTTCGTGCAGCACCAGGACGCCATCGACATCGTCGTCACCGACGTGGTGATGCCGCGGATGAACGGCGCCGACCTGGCCAAGGAAGTCGAGAAAGTTCGCCCCGGCACCAGGGTGCTGTTCATCTCGGGCCATCCCGAGCGGGCCGGCTCGGGGGTGGATCCCACGCGCGCCGGCGACCTGTTGATGAAGCCGTTTACCGCCGACACGCTGGCCGCGCGGATCAGGGAAATGATTACCGGAAAGCAGGACAGTGATGGCTGGACCGCCTGATGCCCCCGCGCTCAAGCGCGCACTTGGACGCTGGGACCTGACCGCCATCGGCGTCAACCAGGTGATTGGCAGCGCCATCTTCCTGCTGCCGGCCGACGTGGCGCGGCTGGTCGGGCCGTGGGGGCCGCTCGCGTTCATCGGCGTCGGCTTGCTGTCGCTGTCAATCGCGTTGTGCTTCGCGGAGACGAGCAGCCGTTTCGACAAGACCGGCGGCCCGTACCTGCCGGCGCGCGCCGCGTTTGGCCGCTTCATCGGGTTCGAAGTCGGCTGGATGCTGTGGTTCACGCGCGTCACCAGCCAGGCGTCGGTCGCCAACGGCCTGGCGCTGGCGCTGGCGTTCTACTGGCCGGCGCTGGCCGTGGGCGTGCCCCGGATGTCGCTGATCGCCGGGCTTACCATCGCGCTCACCTGGATCAACGTGCGCGGCATCAAGCAATCGTCGTGGGTGGTCAACGGGCTGACCGTCGGCAAGCTGGCGCCGCTGGCCGTCTTCATCATCGTGGGCCTCTGGTACGTCGACCCGGCGCGATTCAGCACCATGCCGGCGATTACGCAGCAGCAGTTGTCGAGCGCCCTGATCCTGCTGATCTTCGCCTATGGCGGCTACGAGGTCACCGGCGTGCTGGCCGGCGAAGCCGCCAATCCCCGCCGCGACGTGCCGTTCGCGTTTATCGCCACGCTAATCACGGTGTCGGTGGTCATGTCGCTGACCTCGCTGGTGGCGACCGGCGTGCTGCCCGATCTGGGCGCCAGCCGCACGCCGCTGGCCGACGGCGCGGCGATCTTCCTCGGCGCGGCCGGCGCGCTGATGGTGTCGATCGGCTCGGCCGTGTCGATGACAGGCAACAACATGGGGCAGATCCTGAACGGGTCGCGCACCATCTTCGCGCTGGCCGAGAACGGCGACCTGCCGAAGTGGTTTGCGCGCGTGCACCCGGCGTACCACACGCCGTCCAACGCCATCCTGTTCACCGCCGTGGTGGCGCTCGCGCTGGCGCTGACCGGTTCGTTCGTCGCGCTGGCCGCCGTGTCGGCGATCGCCCGGCTGGTGATGTATTTGGCGGTCTGCGCCTCGACGCTGGTGCTGCGCCGGCACGACCGCGAGATCGCCGCGCAGGCGGGGTCGCACCTCGGCGACCTGGATGGCGCGGTTGCACCAGCCCAATTCACCGTCCCCATGGGGCCGGTCGTGCCGATCGTCGCGTCGCTGGTCGCGCTCGGGATCCTGGCCGGCGCCACCCAGGCGCAGCTGACCGCCGGCGCCGCGGCGTTGGCGGCCGGCGCCGTCCTGTTCTTCGTGGCGACCCGCCTAAAAGTCTAAGCTCGCCTTGCGCGATGGCGACTCCGCCGCGACGAGCGGCTCGTTCAGGAACTTCACCATCGGCGCCAGCGTCCTGAACGTGCCAACCAGATTCTTGTAGAAGTCCCTCGACGTCGCGAACGCGCCGGGTTCTTCGCGGTACGCCATGAATTGCTTGTGCACCAGGAAGCGGGCGGCCTTGTGGTCCTTGTCGAAGCCCCGCGGCACCCGCGTCAGGGTGTCGCCGCGCAGGCCGCCGAGCTGCTTGAAGGCCGGCGTGCTGACGATGGCCTCGAGCCGGCGGTGGTGGGCGGCGATGTGCTCGCGCAGCAAGTGCAGTTGCGACGTGTCGGGCCGGTAGACCCCGCCGCCAATCCAGACGTAGTCGGGTCCCACCTCGAAGTAGAAGCTGGCGCCGTTCATGCGGCCGAGCGCGCGATGCGGGAAGGTGGCCGCGATGTTCGTCTTCATGGGCGTCTTGTCGGCGCTGAATCGCGTGTCGCGAAACTGCCGGAACAGCGACTCCTTCGGGCCGGCCAGCAGTTCGGGCGCGAACTCGCGCAGGTCGGCTGCCAGCCGTTCGACGATGGCGGCCATGGGCGCGCGGCAATCGGCCTCGAATCGATCACGGTGGGCGTGAAACCATTCGCGCTTGTTATTGCGTTTGAGCGACTTCAGGAACGACAGGGTCTTCGGCGTAAACATGGCAGACCCCTATAATGTCGTAGTGATCGACGATCTGAAAAGACTCCTGGGCGACCGCGTCTCGGTTGCCGGCGCCGTGCGCGAGCACCACAGCCATGGCGAGTCGTGGCACGCCCCCGGCCTGCCCGACGCGGTGGTGTTTCCCGCCTCGACCGACGAAGTGAGCGCGATCGTCAGGATCTGCGCCCGGCATGGCACGCCGATCGTGCCGTTCGGCATGGGCAGCTCGCTCGAGGGCCATGTCAACGCCATCCGCGGCGGCGTCTCGATCGACATGACCCGCATGACCCGGGTGTTGCGGCTGAGCCCCGACGATCTCGACATCACGGTCGAGGCCGGGCTGACGCGGCTGAAACTCGATGCCCACCTCAAGAACACGGGACTGATGTTTCCCATCGACCCGGGCGCCGACGCCACCGTTGGCGGCATGGCGGCCACCCGCGCGTCGGGAACGACGGCGGTCCGCTACGGGACCATGCGCGACAACGTGCTGGGCCTGACGGTGGTGCTGGCCGACGGCCAAATCATCACCACCGGCGGTCGCGCCCGCAAGTCGTCGTCGGGCTACGATCTCACGCGCCTGTTCGTCGGCTCCGAAGGCACGCTGGGCGTAATCACCGACCTCACCTTGCGGCTCTACGGCCGGCCCGAGGCGGTGCGCGCGGCGGTATGCCCGTTCGCGTCGATGGCCGGCGCCGCCGCCACGGTGATCCAGACCATCCAGCTCGGCATCCCGGTCGCGCGGATCGAGATCGTGGACGAGGCGCAACTGCGCGTCGTCAACGCCTATTCGAAGACCGACTACCCCATAGGTCCGACGCTATTCTTCGAGTTCCACGGCATCAGCGACGTGATGGTGGACGAGCAGATCGCGGCGGTCGAGGAGATTGCCCGCGAGCAGGGCGCCAAGGGGTTCGAGTGGGCCTCGACCCTCGAAGACCGCACCACCCTGTGGACCGCGCGCCACAACGCGTACTACGCGACCGTGGCGTCGCGTCCCGGGGCGCGCGCCTGGACCACCGACATCTGCGTGCCGATTTCGCACCTGGCCGAGTGCATCCTCGAAACGCAGGCGGACCTGACAGAGGCCGGCATCGTCGCGCCGCTGGTCGGCCACGCCGGCGACGGCAACTTCCACCTGATCTTCATGCTCGACGCCAACGATCCGAAAGAGTTCGACGCCGTCTCGCGCCTGAACGAGCGGCTGGTCGAGCGATCGCTCAGGTTTGGCGGGACCTGCAGCGGCGAACACGGCGTCGGGATCGGCAAGCTGAAATACCTGGCCAGGGAACACGGCGCCTCCCTCGACGTGATGCGGTCGATCAAGCGCGCGCTGGATCCAAACAACCTGATGAATCCGGGTAAACTGATTCCGGACTAGTTGAAAGTTGAAGAGTGGAAAGTTGGAAGTTTCAGTTTTCAGTTTCAGTTGATAGTGACCAGTGGCCAAGCAAAAACCAGAACCGTCCTTGTTCGACCTGGCTGACGACAACGCTGCCGGCACGCCCCCCCCGCCGGCGCGCGGCGGGTTCAATCCCATTGGCGGCGATGGCACGTCGAACGTCTCGCTCCACGAGGCGGCGCAGACCCGCTACCTGAACTACGCGCTGTCGGTGATCACCTCGCGCGCGCTGCCCGACGTGCGCGACGGCCTCAAGCCGGTGCAGCGCCGCATCCTGTTCACGATGTGGCAGCAGAACCTGACCGCCGACGCCAAGCACCGCAAGTGCGCCAAGGTGGTCGGCGACGTGATGGGCAACTTCCATCCGCACGGCGACAGCGCCATTTACGAAACGCTGGTCCGCATGGCGCAGTCGTTCTCGTTGCGCTATCCGCTGATCGACGGGTCGGGCAACTTCGGCTCGCTCGACGGCGACGGCGCCGCGGCCATGCGCTATACCGAGTGCCGCCTCGCCCGCCTGGCGGACGAAGTGCTGCAGGAAATCGAGCAGGAGACCGTCCCGTTCCGGCCCAGCTACGACGGCACCAAGGTCGAACCGGTGGTGCTGCCGTCGCGGGTGCCCAATCTGCTGATCAACGGCAGCACCGGCATCGCGGTGGGCATGGCCACCAACATCCCCCCGCACCACCTCAACGAAATCATCACCGCGCTGATCAAGCTGCTCGACAATCCCGACCTGACCACGCTGCAGCTGTGCCGCTGGGTGAAGGGCCCCGATTTCCCGACCGGCGGCCACATCCTGAACTCGCCCGACGAGCTCAAGGAAATCTACCGCACCGGCTCGGGCTCGATCCGCCTGCGCGCGACCTGGGAGGCCGGCCCAACCTCGCGTTCCGAGAAGAAGCTCTACATCACCAGCATTCCCTACGCCGTCAACAAGTCGCAGCTGGTCGAGCAGATCGGCGACGTCGTGTTGAGCCGCAAGATGCCGTTCCTGGTCGACGTCCGCGACGTGTCGACCGACGATGTCCGCATCGAGCTGGACCTGAAGGCGGGCGCCGACGACAACCTGGTGATGGCCTACCTGTTCAAGCACACGTCGCTGCAGACGACGTTTGCCGTGAACATGACCTGCCTGGTGCCGACCGAGAACGCCGAGGCCGGCCGCCCGGAGCGGCTCGATCTCAAGCAGATGCTGTGGCACTTCCTTCACTTCCGCCTGGAAGTGGTGACCAGCCGTCTCGAGCACGAGTTCGAGCAGCTGCGCAAGCGCATCCACATCCTCGAGGGCTTCGAGAAGGTCTTCGACGCGCTCGACGAGATCATCAAGATCATCCGCAAGTCCGAGGGCAAGGCCGACTCGGCCGAGAAGATCATGGCGCGGTTCTCGCTCGACGCCGAGCAGACCGACGCGATCCTCGAGCTGAAGTTGTACCGCCTGGCCCGCCTCGAGATCCTCGTGATCCAGAACGAGCTGGCCGAGAAGCGCAAGCGGTCGCGGCAGATTGCCGGCCTGCTGAAGGACGAAGAAGGCCGCTGGAAGCTAGTGCGCGCGGAGCTGGAAGAGATCCAGGCCAAGTACGGCAACCCCAAGCTCGACCCGCGCCGCACGCGCATCGAGGAAGCCGAAGAGATCGAATATTCCGCCGAGTCCTTCATCGTCGAGGAGGACAACGTCGTGATCGTGTCGCGCGACGGCTGGGTGAAGCGGCAGAAGGAAGTGAAGGACCTGTCGACCACCCGCCTGCGCGAGGGCGACGGCGTGCTGGCGGCCGCGATCGGCAGCACCCGCGCGACCATGGTGTTCTTCACCAACTTCGGGGTCGCCTACACCAGCCGCATCGTCGACGTGCCGGCCTCGACCGGCTACGGCGAGCCGGTGCAGAAGCTGTTCAAGTTCAAGGACGGCGAGAAAGTCATTGCCGCCTTCAGCCTCGACCCCCGCGTCGCGAAGAGGATCGAGGCCAGGAAAGAAGGCGACGTGCCGCCGGTGCATGCCGTGGCGATTACCAGCGACGGCTACGCCATGCGCTTCTCGCTGCAGGGCCTGGTCGAGGCCAGCACGCGGTCGGGCCGCCGTTACGCGCGCACCGCCGAGGGCGCCGAAGTCGTCAACGTGTCGCTGACGACGGGCAGCGAGACGGTGATCGCCGCCACCAGCGCCGCCCGCGCCATGCTGTGCCCGGTGGCCGAGATCAACTTCCTGTCGGGTCCCGGCCGCGGCGTGATCCTGATCAAGATCGACTTCCCGGACGACAAGGTAATCGGCGCGCTGGTCTCGACCGGCGACCGCGACCTGCTGACGGTGGAAACGTCACGCGGCGCCGAGCAGACCATCAGCACCACCAAGTACGAGATTGTCGGCCGCGGCGGCAAGGGCCGCGAGTTGATGCAGCGCGGCCAGTTCACCCGCGTCGTGCCGAACGAGGTGCCCCTGCCAACCCTCGAAGCCAGTTAACAAGGAGACTCGATGCCGCAATATCTGATCGAACGCAACATCCCGGGTGCCGGCAAGCTGACTCCGGAGCAGCTCCAGGGCATCTCGCAGAAGTCGTGCAGCGTGCTGAACACCCTTGGTCCGACCATCCAGTGGGTGCACAGCTACGTCACCGACCACCAGATCATGTGCGTCTATCGCGCGCCCAACGAGGAAATCCTGCGCGAGCACGCGCGCCAGGGCGGCTTCCCCGCCGACAAGATTTCCGAGATCAAGACGACGATCGATCCCACCACGGCCGAGTAGGCCGGCGGCTTGATCGCCGCGCTCAGGCCGTCGGCCGCCGGTGCTGGCGGCGGTGGCCGTGCAGGGTCTTGAACCGAAGCGATGTCCTCGGCGGCGCGTCGGAGAACTGCGCGGCATAGCCGGGGTGGCTCCGCAGGTAGTCATTGACGCGCTCTTCGCGGGTCTTGCTCTTGACGTTCTTGACGATCAAGTAGCGGACGTAGCCCATGCTGTCGAAGATCGCCGTGGCGCCGCCGTACAGCCACCGGCCCCGCGCCGACTTGCGCCGCTGCACCACCTCTGCCACCTGATCGAAGTTGACCGTGCCGTCGGGACCGACGCGCCGAAGCACGCGCAGCGACTCGACGACCGGCCGCTCGATCTGTCTGGCGCGGCTAGGCGGCGCGAGGCCGAAGTAGTGGAGCCGTTCCGGGCAGCCCACTTCCGTGATGTACCGCCCCAGCAGGGTCGCGCGGCGCTCGAGGGCGTTGAGGTCGTCGGTGTCGGACAGCAGCGAGCCCAGGTGCGCGCTCTCGAGGCGCAGCCCGTCCAGCGGCGGCAGGGGCCTCTCCGGCGGGCACCACAACAACGCATCCTCGCTGAGATCCATGACCGAGTCGATGGTGATGCCGTGGCGGCGGAACGCGCGGACGAACGACTCGCGATAGGCCCACGGATCGTCAGGCACCAGGTCGAAGTCCGCCGTGACAATGGCGCGCAAGTACTCGCCCAGCGTGAGATCGACCGGCGGGCAGTAATCGACCGCCCGGATCAGGATGTTCAAGAACTGTCCGGCCAGCTTCTCCGCTTCGCTCACGAGCAGGTCGACCAGCTCCGACGGCATGCGAACGCCCGCCGGCGGCGCCAGCGCCCGCAGCCGCGCGGTCTTGTTGTCGTAGATCCATCGGAACGCGTCGAACACGGCCCGCAACAAGACCGCGCCCATGTCGTGCGCTTCGAGGCTGGGACGGTAGCGGTCGGCTGCCGTGATCTGATCGTCGGGCCCGCCCTCGTGCCGGAACGCCAGCCGCAGGGGCGCGTGGCCGTCGCCGGTGGTCTCGCCCCACTGGCGGGCAATGTCGATCAGCAGGCGCGACGTCAGCCTGCCGCCCATCGACTCGATGGCCCGCCGCACCAGCGGCCGATAGCGGAACCGCTGGAACAGGGCCACGATGTCGGCGAATCCCTCGTGGAAGCCGTCGACGTCGGGGTTGGTCGGCAACATCAGGTGCGACCGCATCCCGTCGAGCAGCGCGTGCGTCATCTCGTGAATGACGACATCGTGCGACAGCGAGGTGAAGACAATGCCACCGGGCTGGTTGGCGCCGACGGTCGTGCGGTTGGCGAAGGTATAGCCGAAGAACAGCGCGCCAGCGTCAGGATCGTAGTAGGCGTTGTCCTCGTCGCCAGCGTGCGGGTGAACGTGCAGCTTGACGTTCTCCTCGCCGTCATGGGCGGCGAACGAGAAGTTCGGCGCCCGGCCGAGCGCCTGGCGGAAGTGCTCGTAGGTCGTCATCGTCAGCGCGTAGCACATCTGCTGCGCAAACCGCGGATCGACCGTGGACGGCGGGATGCCCAGCGCGAATTGCGCCTGGGCGCCGTCGAGGTCGAGCCGGGCGTAGGTGGCGCCGGTCGACAGATTGGTGTCGACGACGCGAACGACGGCCCCGTTCGGGCCGGGCCGCAGCGGCTCGTACGGGACCAGCGCCTCGGCAACCGCCACGTCCATGCGCGGCGACGACGGATCGCGCGTGTAGATTCTGAGCGGCCGGTGCGTCGGCAGCGTCAGCCGGTTGCCATTGGCCGCCGCCTGTTGCAGCGCGCGCACGTCGTACGGCCGCGCCGCCGCGCCGCGGGTCAGGCGGGCGCTCAGCAGAAAAGCGGCCGGCTGGCCGGCCATTTAGCTGACTCCCCCCGCGTCCGCGCGCAACAACTCGCGGTGGCGAAGCGGCGGCGCCGGCGGCATCAGCTGCGGATGCTGACGCCCCTTGGCCGCAACCCTGGCCGCCGTGCCGGCGGCGAACTGCTCGTTGGTCACCTTGCCCTGCACGGTACTCACCAGCGCCGGCGCCGCCGCGCCGGTGAAGTCACCCTGGCCGTCCGACTCCCACGCGAACTCGTGATCCTGGCAGGCGGCAAAATGCACGATGCCGGGAAGCGAGACGTCGGCCGCCCGCTTCAGCGCGCGCGCGCCGCGGCGCGAATAGTGCGCCTCGATGACGTCATCACCGAGCGGCATGAACCGCACCCGGTCACCGGTCGCCACCCTTGCCCGCAGCACCGGCGCGAAGCGGCTGTTGGTGCCGGAATGACAGCAATCCATGAACAGCGTCATGGTGACGCCCGGCGACAGCCCCGCCAGGATTCCAGCCAGCTCGTCGTCCACCAGCAGCGCGCCGGACTGGTAGTCGATCGGAACCAGCGCCTCGTTGAAGCCGTCTTCTTCGGTGTCGACTCGATGCGGCAGTTGCGTGCCGTGGCCTGAGTACTGCAGCACGAGCCGGTCGCCCGGCGTGCCGCTCTCGACCAGCGCCCGAATCGCCGCTTTCATGCCGTCGCAGCTTGCGTCGTCGTTGAACAGGTAGCTGACCCTCGCGCCCAGCTGCGACAGCGCCGCCCCCCAGGTGCGCGCATCACTGACGCAGCCGGTCAGGGGCCGCTCGGGATAGTCGTCGATGCCGATGCAGAGAGCCTTGAGGCCCCGGCCGGCGGGCCCCAGCGGCAGGGCTGCCGGCGCCGGCGCCGTGCCGAGGCTCCCGGCGGCACCCGGCAAGTCGAACTCGAAAACCCGCGGCAGCGGCGGGTATGGGAAGTCGGACTCGCCGATGGCGGTGTTGTCGTTGATCCCGAGAATCCGCCGCAACACTGCCGACATGGTCTTGGGATCGTTGTCGAAGGCGCCGTGGGCCAGGGCTCGCGTAAGGGGGTTCTCGGGCTCGCCCCTGGCGAAGGACAGGTGCAGGTGTGCCGATCCGCCGCCGCCGACCGTGCCGGCCTCGTTGACGCCGAACAACTGGCGCAGGGCGGCATCCTTCCTGATCGACTTGTGCAGTCCGAGAATCGGACGGCGTTTGACGCCTTCGCAGGCGTGCGACACCAGGTAGAGCAATGACTTGCGGTAGACCTTGAAGCAGTTGTCTTCCTCCTCTGCGTCCTCCTCCATCGTGAACATCGACAACGCCTTCACGGTGCCGGCGGCGACGGGTGCCGCGAGCTTCTGGTGAAACAATTCCGTGCGCGCGGCCGGTGCCAGCAGGTAGAGGTGCTCGAGGCCGGCCAGGCCTTCCTCGAGCAGCGCGGGCACCAGGTGGGCGTGGAAGATGGCGCCGGCGCTGTGACCGACGGCGTGCACGGGAATCGTCGCCGCGCCGGCCGAATTGATCATCGCCGCGAGTTTTCGGGCGAACAGCCGGGCGCCGCCCATCACGCCGTCGCCGAGGTCGACCGACGACGAGAGCCGGGCGCTCTCCTTCATCCCGGACCAAGCAGCGGTGCCGGGGGCTTTGACGATGGCCTCGATGACCGGATCCGAGGTGAAGTCGGCCACGTCGCGGCGGCCCAGGACGAACTGCCCGATGATTTCGAGCAAGTGCGTCTCCCAGACGAAGAACACCGGGTAGACGCCGTGACCCAGCCACCAGCGGCACATCTTCTTCGCGTACGCCAGCGCGTCCTTCTCGCCGACCAGGCCGCCGTGGGCGTGGATCATCAGCCGCGGCTGGCTGGCGCCCTCGGCATAATCGCGAATCGCATCCACGATCGCCTCGACATTGGCGGGCGTCGTGTTGAACTCGCCGCCTTCCGAGAGCTCGCCCTTCGCGAGGTTGATCACGTGCGGCCGCAGCGCCTCCCAATCGGAGGGATCGCGGCTGGCCGTGATCCTGGATCCGGCGAGCACGCGCGGGCTTGCCGCCCGCGCGCGCTGCTGCGCGCCGCGGACACTCGCCCGGGCGGCTTCCTCGATGGCGGCGCCGGCGGCGCCATTCTCCGGCACCGAGGCTGCCGACATGTCATCGGCCGCCGCCGCGGCCCGGGTCGCCTCGGCGCCGAACAGGTGCCGGTGGTCGAACAGCTCCCGGGCGGCGGCCCTTGGAGCGGCCAGCAGCTTGTGAACGTGTTTCAGAAAGTCGGCGCGGATGATGCCCGTCCCTGGACACGACTTCCGCGTGGTCAGCTCGTTGTGAAACTTGAGGTCGGCGCCCTTCAGGCCAAAAACGCCCATCAAGTGGGCCACGGCCTCGAACACCGCCCTGCGCTGATCGCCGTCGAACGGATCCTGGCCGGCGTCGAAATCGCCGACCATCGCGATCATGAACGGGCCTTCGGCCGCGGTGCCGTTATGGCCCGCCGCGCTGGCCGGCGCCAGGTTCCAGTTGCGCCCGGTCCATAGCCCGCCTTGCGGATCGATGGTCAGGTGCTGCGCGATGTCGCTCCAGCCCTGTTGCTGCATGTGGAACTGGCGCATGGCCTCGATGGTGGGCAGGCCGCGAAAGTCCTGCCGCCGCGGGCGGCACGTGTGGTGAACGTGAACGGCGGCAATCTTACGCGTCAGGTGCGAGGGCTGAGCCAGCAGCGCGAACTGCGCGGCTGTGATGCGGCGAATCGGCGTCGGCATGGAGTGACCTCACTAGATGGACGGACTCAAGTGCCGTGGTTCTCAGTGTGCCGGTGGGTGTGGCCCGCCCTGGGCGGCGACCTTCGACCTGGACCCACTTCGTCGAAAGTCGCCCATTGTGACACCGATTCGCGCTTCAAAATGAAGGCTGCCGGCAACTCTCGTGCAACTGGCGCGCTGTGGCACAATCGCGCGTGGCGATGGCGGTTTACGTAGGCTTGCTGAGGGCCGTTAACCTCGGCTCACACAACAAGGTCGCGATGGCCGACCTGAAGGCGCTGCTGACCGAACTCGGGCTGACCAACCCGCGGAGCCTGTTGCAAAGCGGCAACCTCGTGTTTGAAACCGCGGCGCGCGCCACCGGCCCACTCGAGAAACTGCTTCAAACCTCGGCGGCGAAGACGCTCGGCCTGCAGACCGACTTCTTCGTCCGTAGCGGCGCCGAATGGCACCAGGCGATTGCCGACAATCCGTTTCCAAAGGAAGCGCAGCTCGACCCCGGCCACACCGTGCTGATGTGCCTGAAAGACGCGCCGTCGCCGGCCGCCGTCAAGGCGTTGCAGGGTGCCATCACGGGCCGCGAGGTAGTGCGGGCGAAGGGCCGGCACGCCTACTTCCTGTACCCCGACGGCATCGGCCCGTCCAAGCTCACCATCAAGCTGATCGAGAAGAAACTCGCCACCACCGGCACCGCCCGCAACTGGAACACCGTGCTCAAGCTCGGTGCCCTTACGGAGTAGTCATGACGCACTTGAAGCACGCGCTAATCGCCGCGCTGTTGGTGGCCCTGCCGGCCGCCGCTGGCGCCCAGGGCCCGGTCCGGCCCGATGCCGACCCGCGCGTCGGGAAGATCGTCGCCGCCGTGTCACAGGAGCGGCTGCAGCAGCTGCTGACCAGGCTGGTCAGCTTCGGCACGCGCGAAACGCTGTCGAACCAGGACGGCACCACGCGCGCCATCGGCGGCGCCCGCCAGTGGATTTACGATGAATTGAAGCGCTCGAGTCCCCGGTTGCAGGTGTCATTCGATACCCACCAAATCGCGCCGCAGGGCCGCATCACCCGCCAGGTGGAACTGCGCAACGTCATGGCGGTGCTGCCGGGCAAGTCACCCCGCCGGATCTACGTCAGCGGCCACTACGACTCGCTGAACCTCGGCGAGCGCGGCCAGTCCGGTCTCAACACTGGCGCCGCCGCCAACCCGCAGGCCTCGGCCGAGTTCAATCACGACGCCGAGGCGCCCGGCGCCAACGACGATGGCAGCGGCACGGTGTTGACGATGGAGCTGGCGCGGGTGTTTGCCGAAAGCGGTGTCGAGTTCGACGCCACGCTGGTGTTCATCTGCTGGGCCGGCGAGGAGCAGGGCCTGATTGGCTCCGCCGCGCACGCCCAGGACCTCGTGGCCGCCAAGGCCACCGTCGAAGCCATGTTCAACAACGACATCGTCGGCAACAGCCACGGCGGCAACGGCGTGGTGGACGCCGAGAGCGTGCGCCTCTACGCCGTGGGGCCGGAAGACTCGATGGCGCGGTCGCTGGCCCGCTACATTGCCCGCACCGCGTCGGTGTACGTGCCCTCGCACCAGGTCCGGCTGATGGCGCGTGAAGACCGCTTTGGCCGCGGCAGCGACCAGTCGTCGTTCACGCAGGCCGGCTACCCGGCGATCGTGTTTCGCGAGGCCAATGAGAACTTCAGCAAGCAGCACTCGGCCCGCGACACCATCGACGGCGTGGACTTCGCCTATCTTGCGCAAAACGCGCGGGTGAACGCGGCCGGGGTCGCCTCGCTGGGCCTGGCGCCGCCGGCGCCGAAAGTGACGGGCGAGCGCGGCCAGAACCTGCTGGGCCGCGGCACCTCGGGCTACGACGCCGAGCTGCGCTGGGCCGCGTCGCCGGGCGCGATTGCCTACCGCGTCTACTGGCGCGACACCTGGAGCAACGATTGGCAACGTTCGCAGACGATTGGCAACGTGACGCAGTTCGTCCTGCCCAACGTGTCGATCGACGATTTCGTGTTTGGCGTGGCGGCAATCGCTGCCGACGGCCACGAGAGCCTGGTCAGCGCTTACGTGTCGCCGGTGCGGCGAAGCGAGCCGGTGAAGGTGGTGAAGTAGAACCTGCCGGGAGTCGGGAGTAGTCGGGAGCCGGGAGTCGGCGGGAACCGGACAAGTGTTCTTCCGGCTCCCCACTTCCGACTGCCGACTGCCGACTGCCGACTCCCGATTCCCGACTCCCGACTGCCGGCTCCCGACTCCCGGCTCCGACTCCCGGCTCCCGGCTCCCGACTCCCGACTCCCGGCTCCGACTCCCGACTCCCGGCTCCGACTCCCGACTCCCGACTGCCGGCTCCCAACTCCCGACTCCCGACTCCCGACTCCCGACAAGAATCAGAACGACATCTGCACGCCGAAGCGCACGTAGCGGGCGTCCATGATGGCCGTGGGCCGCATCCACGCGTTGGCGGCGGCGTTGGCGTTGTAGGTCTCGTTGACCCTCGTCACGGTTCCCGAGTTCAGGAGGTTGAAGAAGTCGGCGAAGCCCTGGATGCGGGTGCGGCTGCCGACGCGGAAGGTTCTGGCGAGGCGCAGGTCGAGTTGCTTCCGATAATCCAGGAACACGGTGTTCGGTTCGACGAGGTTGACGCCGATGGTAGTGGCGCCCGCGGTCGAGCCGATGATGGGCCGGCCGGCGATGGCCGCGGTCACCGTGTAGTTGGCGGCGACGCTTGGCCCGGGCTGGGCCAGGAACGATCCGCTCAGCTGGAAGTCGTACGGCAGTTGATAGGCTGCCGACATCTTGAAGGTGGTGCGGAAGGGCGGCACGGCGTCGCAAAAACGGGCGCTGTTCGGGTTGTCGCGCTCGTCGCAGGTCGTCGTCGCCCGGCGATCGGTGGTCACGCCGCCGAACAGCAGCAGCTTGCTGAACCGCGCATTGGCGCTCACTTCGAACCCGTTGTAGACCGACGTATTGATGCCGGAGAAGGTGCGCAGGTTGTCGGTGGCCACGCCGACCTTGTTCGCGTTGAGCGAGTGCATGGTGATCACCGTCCCGGCGTCCGGCAGCCGCGGATCGGCCGGCGCGGTGATGGTGAAGGGCGACCAGTCGGTGACCGCCAGGTTGGTGTTGTCGGTGACATCCAGGTTGTAGAACTGGCGCCGGTAGAAGCCGGCCGTCATCGACAGGCGGTCAATCAGCTGGTGCTGCACCGAGACGTTGTATTCCCAGTTGTAGCCCCGCAGCAGGTCCGGATCCGGCCGGCTGGTGATGCCGCCGAAGTTCGACGTGCCGCCGAACACCTCGCCGAACTGGATGTTGCCGGCCGCGTCGAACAGCGACTTGTTGCCGTCGAGGTCGAACCACGCGCGCGTCTGCGTCGAGTAGGTCATGCCGTTGAAGTTGGCGGCGTAACCGGCGGCCGCCGAGGCAATGTACTTGCTGGCATTCACCTTGAGGGCGGTCTTGCCGTTGCCGAACACGTCGTAGGCCGCCGCCAGGCGGAGTGACCAGTCATCCCAGTCGGGGACGTTCGGGATCGCGGCGAAATTACGCGCCTGGATCCAGGTGCCCGCGGGCGCCGACTGGGCCGGGACCATGGCGTTGAAGTGGTCGTAGCGGCCGCCCAGGTTGAGGGTGAGCTTGTTCATCGTCCAGGTGTCCTGCACGAAGAAGCCCAGGTCGCTCTTGACCTTCTGCTGAGCGGTGGTGGCGCCGTTGGTCACGGCGACGGCAATCGGGCAGGGCAGGGCGAGGCACGGCACCGGATTAGTGGCGCTGACCGGCGCGCCGAGCAGGCCGTTGTTGAACACCAGCGTGTTGATCTGGCCGTTCGACGAGAACGTCCGCGAATTGGTGCCCCACTGCATGGTCATGCCGGTCTTGAACGCGTGCGAGCCGGTGATGTAGCTGGCCGACGCCGCGGAGCTATAGCTCTTGGTCCAGCTGGTGTACGGGGGAATGGTGTTGCCGCAGGCCACACTCAGCCGGCCGGTGGTCTGTTCCAGGCGGGGCAGGTCGCGTGGCTGCACGGTGTCGGTGCAGTTCTGCTCGTAGTCCTGCGTGTAGTAGGAAAGGCCGGCCTCGAGCAACAACTTGTTAGTGGTGGTCTGCGTCCACTTCAGCTGCGGCACCCAGCCCAACCCGAAGGCGTCGGTCGAGGCTTCCGGGGTCGTGGTCGGCAGCGTGTTGAAGCCGTTGTAGAACTCGCCGTTGTACTGGCGGTCGAGATAAAACCGGATCTTGTCTTTCTGGGAGGCCTGCCACGTCAGTCGCGTCACGGCGCTGTAATTGCCCATGGCCTGGCGATACGCCTTGCTGCCGTCGGCGAACGTGGAACTGGCGACGTAGGTCTTGTTGTCCTCGTACTTGTAGGTGAAGTAGAACCACAGCTTGTCGCGCTTGATCGGGCCGCCGAACGCCGGGTTGATCTGATAGGTGTAGGCGATGCTCGGCTGCGGCACGCCGGCCGCCTTGACCTCGTCCGAGCGGTTGTCGGCTTGCAGCCCGCCGTTCATGCCGTAGGCGAACAGCGTGCCCGAGAACCGGTTGCCGCCATCCTTCGGCGTGCTGTTGATGCGCAGGCCGCCGTTCTGCATCTCGGCCGACTCGGCGCCGGTCGTGAACGTGACCTCCTGGATGCTCGCGTCGTTCATGTAGAACCCGCTGAACTGGCCGCTGCCGCACAGGTTGTTGACGCGCAAGCCGTCGATGGCAATCACCGTGTCGGCGGTGTTGGAACCGTGCACGCTCATGCTGTATTGACCGAGCACGAACGGGGTGACCGCCGTGCCCGGCAGCAGGAGCGCGCGGGCCGGGGTGTTGCGGATGGGCGTGGGAATCGAATCGAGAATGTCCCGGTTGGCCACGAACTGCGCCGTGTTGTTGGTCACGTCCACCGTCGGCGTGGCGCCGGTGACCGTGACCGATTCCTCGAGCGCGCCGACCTCGAGCGCGGCGTTGACCTGCGCCGAGAAGGTGCCTTCGAGCACCACGTCCTCGCGCCGCACGGTCTTGAAGCCGGTGAGCGTGAACACCACCTGGTAGCGCCCGGGGCTGAGGTCGACGATCCTGTACTGGCCGGCTCCGTCGGTCACGACCGTGCGCGCCTTCTCAATCAGCGCGGGGCTCGAGGCCTCCACCGTCACGCCCGGCAGCACGGCGCCGGAGCCGTCTCTCGCCACGCCGGCGATCGACGCCTGGGCGCTGGCTGTCCGTGACGTCATGAACACCGCAACACAGAGGATGGCTGCGCACAACACAACTCGACGCATGTTCTTCTCCTGATGTCTCGACGGATTAACAGAAGTGATGCCGGGCATCCGTCGCGGACATTAAGGGGGTCCGGGCGCAGTGTCAAGACATTTGGAGACACCGCCCGAAATATGACGCTGGGCAGGGTGCCCGGCGATGGCGCGTCAAAGCTGGCAGGAAAGCCCGACCTGGCCGCGCGGGTTGCGGGCCAGGTCGGTGGTGCTTTGAGTCGATCCGGCTACGGCCGGATTCTACTTACGCTTGGCGATCTTCAGCTCGGCGAGCTTGGCGACCATGTCGGGACCCGACGACGCGGGCTTGACCGCGTTGTCGATGTGGAGGATCTTGCCGTCGGGCCCGATGTAGAAGGTCCACCGCTTGGCCATGCCGGTCATGCCGAGGACGCCGTACTTGGTGCCGATCTCCTTGGTCACGTCGCTGAGGATCGGATAGTCCGCCTCGTGCATCTGGGCGAACTTGGTGTTGTCCGCCAGCGTGTCGGTGCTGATCATGTAATAGGCGACGTTGTATTGCCGGATGAGATCGCCGCTCTCACGGAGCGACTTGCATTCGGCCGTTCAACCACCGGTGAACGCCTTCGGAAACCATGCCAGCACCACCGCCTGCTTGCCTTTCGACTCGGCCAGCGTGTGGGTCTTACCGTCCGACCCGGGTGCCGAGAACGCGGGGGCCATGTCACCAACCTTCAATTCCGCTGGTGCCTGGGCCATGCCCGCCGCGCTCGTCACCACGCTCAGGGCCGCGCCGAGGCCGACCTTGAGCCATGACTTCATATGCATGAACTGATCCTCCACCCGTGAATGGTAACCCACTTGCGGGACTAGAATCGAGAGGATGAAGGCTTGGGTCCGACGGGGGGTGGCATGGCCGGTCGCGCTTGTCGCCCTGGCCGCGCTGGCCGCTGTCCTCGCCGTTCACACCCCCTGGGCGCGCGGCCGCGCCCTGGCCTGGGCCACCGGCTTCGTCACGCGTTACGACCTGACGCTTCGCGCCAACGGCCTCGGCTACAACGCGATCACCCGCCGCATCACCCTGACCGACGTGCGTCTTGCGGCCAGGGGTCACGACGACCGGCCGTTCCTGGTCGCCAGCCGCATCGAGGTGACGCTGCCGTGGACGGTGTACCGTGGCCGCTTCGCCATCGATCACCTCACCATCGAAAACGGCATCGTCGACATCTTTCGCGACGCCAACGACGTGGTGAACCTGCCGCCCGGATCCAGGGGCCCCACGCCCGAGACGCCGCGCCGCCTCGAGCTTCGCGGTCTCACGCTGCGCGGTCTCGACGTGCAGTACGCCGACACGGTCCGCAACTGGGGCGTCCGGGTGCCGCGAATTGAGTCGGCCCTCGCCGGCAGCGTGCTCGGCGCCGAGGGCGCCTTCGCCGTGCGCGGCCCGCTCGCCGTGCGGCTCCGGGAGCGCACCCTGACGATCGCGCCCTTCGAGACCGTGATGACCTTTGACGGCGCCAACGTGTCGTTGCAGGACGCCCACCTCGTGTCGCCGGAACTGAACGCCTTCCTCAGCGGGCCGATTCACCGCGTGCTGGACTCGCCGCGCCTCGAGCTGGCGCTCAAGGGCACCGTGGATCTCGAGCCCGCCACGAAGTGGGTGCCGCCCCCGCCCGTGCCGGTGAGCGGCCTGGTCACCATCGACGGCACCATCACGGGGCCGGCCGGCGACTTCGTGACCGCGCTGCGGGTGTCGAGCAACACGCTCGCCGCCGGGCGCGAGCGCGAGCTCACCTTGTCGGGTCCCGTGCTCGCCACGTTCGAATCGTTCTCAGGCACCCAGCTGACCATCGCGCCGGCTTCGGGCGGCGAGATCCGCGCCGACTTCAACGTGCCCTGGGGCCGCGACGCCGTCAGCAAGGCCGACGCCAGCTGGCGGGGCCTCGACGCGCAAACCGCGCTCGCCATCGCCAACGTCACCCCCCAGGCCATTGCCGCCGGCTTCGATGGCAGCGGCACCTTCGAGTTCGGCGTGCCGAGCCGGTATGTGATCACCAACCGCGCGGCGGGCCGCGCCAAGCCCAACCACGTGCCGATGACCGGCACCATCCGCGCCACGATTGTCGGCGACGACTACCAGTTCACGCACGACCACCGGCTGCCCGGCGTCACCATCGACGGCCGCATGGCGGGGCGCATCAACCGGCAGTCGGCGTTGCTGTCGACGATGACGGGACCGGCGCAGGCCCGGGTGAGCGACGTGGCCGCCGCGGCGCGCAGCCTGGCCACGCTCGGCTTTCCCGTCCCCGAGATCGCCGCCGACGTCCACGGCGCGATCGACGTGCCCATGATGCTGGCCGGCTCTTACCAGTTTCCGCGCGTCGACACGCAGGTCACGGGCGACGCGGTGGACGTGCCGCTGCTCGGCCGGGTGCAGGCCGCCGCCCACGTGATCGCCGACACGCGCCGCGCCGACATCACCGCCATCGACGTCCGCCGGGGCACGGCGGCCATCGCCGGCCAGGCCGTGGCCGACATCACCGGCGAGAAGTGGACCGGCCGTTTTACCATCGACGCGCCACGCGCCGAGGAACTGCAGACCGACGTTCCCGAGGCGTGGCGGGTCGCCGGGCCGATGCAGGCCACGGCGATCCTCGGCGGCACCTTCGACGACTACACGCTCGACACCACGATCCACGGCGCAGCCTTGAGCTGGGCCGGCCAGCCGCTCGATCGCGCCACGATCACGGCGATGGTGACCGCTGCTGAGATCGACGTCACGTCGCTCGAGCTGCGCCAGGGCGCGGGGTTTCTCGACGGCCGCCTGCGCTACGCGTGGGACACCGGCGCGTACACCGCCCACCTAAAGGGCGATCGGCTGACGTGGCAGGGCAGCGTGCTGGCGCCGAACGACACGCACGCCATCTTCGCGGTCCAGTTCGACGGCACCGGCACCACCGCGCAGCCGCGCGGCCAGGCCCGCGTCGACTTTTCGCTCGCCGGCGGCAAGGCCGGCACCGTGATTGGCGCCGGCGACCTGACCGCGGATCTGCTGGGCGACCGGGCCCGCGTCGTGGCCCGGCTGCCGTCGATCGGCGCACTGGTCAATGCTGACATCGCCACCGCTTCGCCCTATGACTATCGCGCGACCGCCGTGCTCGATCGCCTGGAACTGGCGCGGCTGGCGCCGTTTCTCGACGCCGTTTCGTCCGAGATTCTCGGTTTCGCCAGCGGCAGCGTCACCGCTTCGGGCCGGCTGGCCGATGCCCGCGATCGCGTCGCCCTCGTCAACCTGACCGCGCTCGACGCGGGCATCGGCGGCGTGCCGGTCACGCTCGACGCGCCGGCCAGCCTCGCCCTGCGCGGCGACGATGTGACGCTGAAGGACCTGAATGTGCGCGTTGGTTCGGGGCGGTTGACGGCCGCGGGTGAGTGGAACACGCGGCTCGACGGCGCCTTCCACGGGCAGTTTGCCGGCGACTTCCAGGACGCCATCCGCCTGGGCCGCGCCTTTGGCGTGCCGGCCAGCTTCGACGGCTCGGGCGCCATGACCGTGGACCTGCGCTCGAACGGCAGCCGTGCCGGCACGCTGGCCACGCTCACGCTCAAGGCCGGCACGTTCAACTGGGGCGGTGGTCCTGCCGCGGTCACCAGCCTCAACGTCGACGGCGTGCTGCAGGGCGAATCGCTAACGGTGTCGCGCATTACCGGCGACGTGGCGAGCGGCGGCGTGGTCGGCAGTTTCTCGGCCAGTGCCCGGGCGGCCGTGCCGGTGCTGGAGCTGGGCGCGATGACCGGCGAGCTGACGGTGGACGCCGCGAAGTTCACCTTCTCGGGAATTCCGGTCGAGCAGCAGCGGCCATCGCGGGTCGAGTTTGCGCGCGGCACCCTGGCGGTGGCCGACATTGCGTGGTCGGTCGCCAGCAATCCCCTGGTGATTGACGGCTCGGTGGGCTTCGCCGCCGAGGATCCGCCGCTCGACCTGGCGGTGAAGGGGCTGCTCGACCTGCGCGTGCTGTCGGCGTTTGTCAGCACGCTGGCCTTTGACGGCAACGCCAACCTGGACACGCGCATCCAGGGCACCGTGTCGCGGCCGCTGCTCGACGGCGCCCTGACGCTGCAGAACGCCGAGGTCGCGCTCGCCGACCCGCGCCTCATCCTGTCGGAGCTGAACGGCCCGATCGTGCTCGACGGCCGGCAGTTCGTGCTCAACAACATTCGCGGGCTGGCCAACGGCGGCTTGCTGGCGCTCGACGGCAACCTCACGGTCGAGGGTTTCGCCATTGTCGGCGGCGCGGTCGACATCCAGGCGCAGGGCGTCGCCGTCGAGTTGATTCGCGGCTTGCGCAGCGAACTCGACGCGCTGGTGACGTACCGGCCCGATCCGAAGGCGCCGTCCATTACCGGCGACATCCGGGTCGCGCAGAGCGCCTATACCGAGACCATCACGCTGGCGGCGCTCGCCCGGCGGGCCACCCTGCCGGTGTCGCCGACCGTGCAGCAGCCCTATCTTGATCGGCTTCGCCTCAACCTGGTGGTGACGACCAGCCAGGACATGACGGTCGACAACAACTACGGGCGGCTTGAGGCCGGCGCCAACCTGCGCGTGGTTGGGACCGTGGCGTCGCCGGGCATGGACGGCCGCATCACGTTGCGCGAGGGCGGCGAAATCTTCCTGGCCGGCCGCACCTTCCGCATCACCCGCGGCGACATCTCGTTCACCGATTTGCGCCACATCCATCCCGAGTTCAACATCGCGGCCGAGGCGCCGCTTGGCGGCGGCGACACCGTCACCATGACGCTGACCGGCACGCTCGAGCGCCCCGCCATCGACCTGGCGTCGGAGGACGGCTCAATGACGCCGGAAGAGATCGCGACGATGCTGGTCGGCCAGAATACGACCGGCACGGCGCTGACGCTGCTCTCGGCCGACCTGCTGGGCGTGACGGGGCGCGCCATCGGGCTCGACGCGTTCCGGGTGGAGCAGACCGACTTCGAGGACCGCGACTTCCGCGACGGCGACTCGCTGGTCGGCACCAACCGCACCGACCCGACGACCCGCCTGACCTTGTCCAAGCGCCTGAGCGACCAGGTGGAATTCACGGTGTCGCAGAACCTGCGCGAGAGCGGCAAGACCACCTACGTCGTCAGCTACTTCGTGCGCCCCACCGTCGAAGTGCGGGCGGTGTCACGCGACAACGACACCATCAGCCTCGGCATCCGGCACCAGATCACCTTTGGCGGCGGCCTCGGCCAGCGCCCGTCGGAGCGCCGGGTGCGGCCGAAGGTGTCGGCCGTCAATTTCATCGGCGTCGAGCCGGCGATCGAGCGGGAAGTGCGCGGCCAGATCTCGCTCGATCCCGGCGACGACTTCGACTTCCTGGTGTTGCAGCGTGACGTCGATCGGGTGCGCGATCGCTTCAAGGCGCAGGGCTATTTCGAGGCGCGCGTGCGCACCCGCCGGAGCGAAGCGCCGGGCAGCGCCGCCGTGGAGGTCGAGTACCGGGTCGATCGCGGCCCGCGCACCGTCCTGGAAGTGTCGGGTGTGACCCTGCCGTCGAACCTGATCGCCGAGCTCGAAGAAGCCTGGCACCGCAACACGTTCGACCAGTTCCTGATCGACGACCTCACGCACCGGGTGCGCCGCCACCTGGTCGGGCTGAACGAACTGGGCAGCGTCGTCGTCGGCACCCTCGATCGGCCCGCGCCCGACACCAAGCGGCTGCGCATTGCCGTCACCGCCGGCGTCGGCCTGAGCGGCCGCGACATCCGGTTCACCGGCAACCAGCAGTTGTCGAGCGATCGGCTGATGGCCGAGATTGTTGCCGCCGGCCTCACCATCGAAGGTTGGCTCGACCGCGCGGTGGTCGAGCGGGTGCTGCTGACGGCCTACAACGAGGCGGGCTTCCTCAAGGCCACCGTCGAGGGCGGGCCGTTGACCATCGATGGCGACACCGGGGTGCTGCCGTTCACAATCGTCGAGGGTCCGCGCGCGCAGGTCACCGCGCTCAAGTTCGCCGGGGTCGCCGATCGGCGCCTGCCGGCGGTGCAGCAGGCCGCCGGCCTGGCGCCGCCCGCGCCCTACGTCGCCACCGATATCGACGCCGCCCGCACCCGCGTCGAGCGGCAATACCGCGACGATGGCTTCAACGCCGCCGACGTCGAGGTCGTGCCGGCGGTGGCCGGCGACGACACGGTGACGCTGACGTTTGCGGTGACCGAGGGCGTGCAGCAGGTCCTGCAGGCCGTCGAAACCAGCGGCCGCGAGGTCACGCGCGGCAAGGTGATCAGCGAGGCGCTGCGCTTCGAGCTGGGCAAGCCCGTCAACCTCGACGAGTGGGCCCTTGCCCGCAAGCGGCTGTACGACACCAACGTCTTCCGCCTGGTCGACATCCAGCCGGTCCCGATCGGCGACGCCGCCAACGGCGTGCAGCCCGTGAGGGCGCGCGTCGCCGTGCAAGAGTACCCGGCCTGGTCGTTCCGTTACGGCTTCCAGCTCGAAGGCGATCGCCGGGTGGAACTCGACGAGTTCACCAGCACGCGCAACGCCGGCGTCGTCGCCGAACTGAAGACCGCCAACCTGTTCGGCCGGGCGCTGACCTTTGGCGCGTTTGGGATGTACCAGAACGACAGCCGCGACGCGACGTTGTTCCTGGCGACGTCACGGCTGTTTGGCTGGCGGGCGCGATCGAGCCTCTACGGCTACCTCCAGCGGGACTTGATCCGCGACGAGGCGGGGCAGGAAGTGCTGGCCACCAACGACGTGCAGGGAGTCAGCGCCGACCAGCGGTGGCGGTTGCGCGGCGCGCAGATTGTCTACGGCTACCGCTTCGAGCGCGGCCACACCTACGACCCCGATCCCGGCAACGACCCGCTGCCGCTCGACTTCGTCTCGAACGTCGCGACGTTTAATCTGGCCGCCCTGCTCGATCGCCGCGGTGACCCGCTGGCCCCGCGCAAGGGCACCTTCTCGTCGGCGTCGCTGGATCAGTCGGCGCTGTGGCTCGGGTCCGACGTCAGCAACCTCAAGGTCCTGGTGCAGCAATACGCGTTCGTGCCGCTGGGGCCCGCGGTTCTGGCCACACGCGTGCAGGCCGGCAAGAAATTCGGCCCGGACGACCTGTTCCTCGACGACCGGTTCCGCGCTGGCGGCGCCACCTCGGTGCGCGGCTACAGCGAAGACAGCCTGGGCCCGCGCGGCCCCGGCGGCGTGCCATCTGGCGGCGAGACCCTGCTGGTGGTCAACCAGGAAGTGCGCTTTCCGTTGCACCGGTGGGTGTCAGCGGTCGGCTTTGTCGATGCCGGCGAGGTATTCGGCAAGGACCAGGCGTTCCAATGGGGATCGTTGGAGATTGGCTACGGAGCCGGCCTGCGGTTCAACACGCCGGTCGGCATGCTGCGGGTCGACTTCGGCATTCCGGGCTCGTCGGTGACGGCCACCCGCGCCCGCGAAGCCAACAGCCTGAAGGCCGGCCGTTGGTACTTCGGGATCGGGCATATCTTCTAACGGAAGTCAGAAGTCAGAAGTGAGAAGTAGGAAGTGAGAAGTACTTCTCACTTCTCACTTCTCACTTCAAGCTTCGCATAATGGCCTGCACCGCCTGGCGTTCCGGCGCTTCGGGGGCGAGGCGCAAGAAGGCTTCGAAGTGCTGCGCCGCCGCCGGCAGTTGGCGCTGGCGCTGGTGCACGAGTGCGGCGTAGTAGTGCGCGTAGGCGAAGTCGGGCTTGAGCTCGATGGCCTTGGCGAGCGCCGGCCCGGCCGTGCCCCAGTCAGAGGCCTTGCTGGCCGACAGCCCCAGTTGATAGAACGCCATGGCGTTGTCGCCATCGGCGTCGGTGGCCTGGCGCGCCAGTTCGACGGCGCGGCCCGCGTCGTTGGCGGCCAGCGCTTCGCCCGATTCGGCGGTCAGGCGCCACGCCGGGTTGTCGCTGCCGCGCAACCGCGCGAACTCCGCTTTGGCGGCGTCGGTGCGGTCCAGGCGCAACAGCGACTGCGCCGCAAGATACGTTGACGCGGGATCGGCGTCGCGCGCCGACTCGACCGCCTGCTCGTAGGCGCCCGACTGGAACAAGCGCTGGACCTCTGGCTTCTGGCTCCCGGCGGACACATTTACGGCCAGTCCCGGAAGAATCCACACGGCCAGGGCGGTGACCACGGCGAAAGGCGACCTGTTTCGTGTGCACATTGATGTCATTTGGCTACTCCAGCTTTCCATACTGCAACCGTCATGCCGACAGGTATACTGTAACAACACCTCCCGGTAACCCCTCGGAGGCATGCAGACTTGGTGCTTTGCACCTCAGCCATTCCGGCCGCCCCAAGCCTCCACGCCATTCGAACCTGCCGGGAACCGGGAATCGGCTCCCGGGATCAAAAGAGACGGAATTCGTCGACTCCCGTTTCCCGACTCCCGACTCCCGATCACACTCAAGGAAGACATGTCAGATCAAAGACTCAAGATTGCCGTTTTCATCGACTTCGATAACGTCGAGATCGGCGTCAAGACCACGCTCGGCCTCCAGTTCGACATCGGCGCCGTGCTCGAAGCCATCAAGGAACGCGGCGAGATCATCACCAAGGTCGCCTACGGCGACTGGAAGCGGTCCGGCGACTATGGCCGCGCCATGGCCCAGCATGCGGTGCGCCTCGTCCAGCGCGTGCCGACCCCCGGCGGCGACAAGAACGGCGCCGACATCAACCTTGCCCTCGACGCCCTCGAGATGGCGTTCACCCACTCCCACATCAACGCCTTCGTCATCGTCGGCGGCGACAGCGACTTCATCACGCTGGTCGAGAAGCTGAAGCAGTACGACCGCAAGGTGTTCGTCGTCGGCGGCCGCGCCTTCACCAGCCAGGTGATGCAGAAGAACTGCACCGAGTTCATTGCCTACGAGAACATCGTGCCGGACCGGCGCCCGAGCCACCCGCGGCCGGAGCGCGGCAGCAGCGAGAGGCCGCGCCAGCAGGGCGGCGGCACCCAGCCGATCGAACAGTCGGTGCCCCTGGTCAAGCGCGCGCTCAAGGTGCTGGCCGATCGCGAAGTGTCGCCGCAGCTCGGCCTGCTGAAGAGCACGCTGCTGCAGCTCGACTCGTCGTTCTCGGAACGCGACTACGGCGTCGGCAGCTTCCGCGACTTCGCCGACAAGCTGGCGCAGCAGGGCATCGTCACGCTGAAACACCAGGGGCGCAGCACGCTGGTGGAACTGAACGACGGCGGCAGCCCGGAGGCCGAAGCCCCGGCCCCGGCCGCGCCGGCGCTGGTGCACGACTCGTCGAGCGACGCGCTGGCGGCCTC
>Ga0209770_10000319_pt1 | contig 26855 bp, 22 predicted proteins | sample LauGreSu1BDMLBDD_2_FD_187572 | JGI IMG/M metagenome (GOLD analysis project Ga0209770, IMG submission 187572) | Freshwater lake microbial communities from Lake Michigan, USA - Su13.BD.MLB.DD (SPAdes) (version 2) | ecosystem: Environmental > Aquatic > Freshwater > Lake | place: Lake Michigan, USA...
CGCCTGTTGCTCCGGTGTTTTACCGTTGATTTGCTTGTGACAATTCATGCAGACATTGACCGTTGGAAGGCCCGCAGACTTAGATTTCTCTACGGAATTGTGGCAATATTTGCAATCGATACCGTTTTGTCCGGCATGCACGGAGTGCGGAAAACTAATGGGCTGTGAAGGCTGATATCCCTCCATTACATTGATGCTTCCTAGACTTTGCAACCCCAACACAAGAACACTTATAGTAAGCACGAGCACGGTTACTCCAGTTGCTGCCCGGTATTTCCACAACCACAACTTGAATTCCTGCCAATAGGTTGCATTCGTGTCTGGCTCAGACTCAGAACTTGCATTTTTTAATTGCCTTCTTACTCCACTAACAGAAAAAATAATCACAAGGAAGATAACCCCCATGATCCACCACGTTTTACTAACGCCACCCTTCCCTTCTTCTTTCGCGGCATCTTCTTTGGCTTTTCCATCCGCGGCACCCGCGGCCCCAGGAGCGGCTGCTTTGCTTGAAGAAGAATCGGCATAATTTAAAATTTGATCAATTTGATCGTTGGAAAGATCCGCAAACAGCTGCATCTGAGAACCACCATACTCATTATACACTTGGTTGGCTCGCTTCGACTTCCCACTGCCCCGTAACGCCGCATTGTTTTTTACCCATTCATAAATAAGATCTCCTTCACCCGCGTCAGCCCAACGTTGACGTGCTCCTTTGAGCATCGGACCGGTACCATTTTTTTCAATTTGGTGACAGCTAGAACATTTTGCCTTATACAGGTTTTCTCCTTGGGACCAAAGACCGTTCGGCGCTAAAATGATAGAGATAAAAACAAGTATGCTGGCGAACAACTTGCCTTTTCTAAATCCTTCACTATGAGCTATTTTCATGAATTTAGGTTTCAAAAATTATATAGTTTGAGTGTGTAAGACTCCAATAATTCACGTGCAAATTTACACGAATTGGATTTATTTATGACACATTCATGACAAAAAACCATGTGCCGCATTAATTTATAATGATTCTAAATAAGCTTAGGGCAGCTTTGTTGACGACTTGAAAGGTTTGTTTATTTTTGTCTAAATAGTACATGGCATGAAATATTCTGTTGGCGTTATTTTTCTGTTGTTCGGATTTTTGTTGAAAGTCGATGGTCAAGTTGATATTATTGGAAGCGGTCATTTTGAGTCAGCGACGAAGTTAAGCCAAGGAATCAAGCAAGAGATCATGGGTTATAGAATACTCTTGGCCTCTGAATACGAAAAAAAAACAGCGGACTCCCTTCGAAATAATTTCATCCAAGCGCACCAGAAGACAGACTCTTACATAGAATTCGACGCCCCTAAATTTGTTCTTAGTGTAGGAGATTTCCGAACAGAAATCGAGGCGGAATGGTTTTCACAACAAATTACAGGGAATTATCCCCTGAATGTGGTCATTCGACGAAGGATAAACCTACCAAGAATTGATTAAAAATGACGCCAACCTTGAGCCTTTAATTCGTGATAGCTTTCAGAGGTGTCACAAAGGTATCGACCTTGATCTTCGCTGGTGAAATAACCGATAGGGGTAAAATAAGGATTGCCTTTAATTTTATCGAAGTCTTCTGGCTTAACACTCAACAAGAGTTCGTATTCCTCCCCGCCGTGCAAAGCACAGGTTAAGGGGGAAAGTTGGAAATCAGTTGCCATTAACTGCGTGTCTTCATGATAGGGGAGTTTGTTTTCATAAATTACGCATCCGACCTTACTTGCTTTGCAAAGGTGTAATACCTCTGAACTGAGACCATCCGATATATCAATCATCGAAGTTGGAATCAAATCGAGGGATTTTAGCAAATCAACCAGGTCTTTGCGAGCCATCGGCATCAGTTGTTTTTTAACAAGCGTATCGAATTGAGAAAGTTCGGGTTGTATGTTTGGGTTGCTCAAAAACACACTTTTTTCTCGCTCAAGAATTTGTAATCCTAAGTATGGTCGGCCTAAATCTCCACTTACCAATAAAATGTCGTTGGGTTTTCCTCCTTTACGGTAGGTAATGCTTGATTTTTCAACCTTTCCAATGGCCGTAACAGAAACGACTAATCCTTTGGCGGAACTGCTGGTGTCTCCACCGATTAAATCGACTTGATAATGAGCGCAGGCATTGCGCACCCCTTCATAAAATTCCTCCAACGCTTCTATAGGAAATCGGCTCGAAACGCCCAAACCTATTAATATTTGTTCGGCAGCTCCATTCATGGCATAAATGTCAGAAACGCTCGCCGAAACTACTTTGAAACCCAATTGTTTTAAAGGCACATACATTAAATCGAAATGTATGTTCTCTAAAAATAGTTCTTTGGAAATCAAGGTATATTCGTTTTCATTGCGGTCAATAACTGCACAATCATCGCCAACCCCCGTTACTGTTTTTGAAAGCTCTTGAGTGAAGGTTGAGGTCAGGTGTTCGATTAACCCAAATTCCCCCAGGTTTTCAATGCTTTTTTTCTCTTCGTCCTTATTCATGCTGCAATTTTAGTGAATTGTCGTTGATTTCACCGATTTAGACGGGTTTTTCGTAGGCTTAAACACTTTCAAAAGGAGGTATTTCATGGTTGATTTGTCCACTACGGGACTTCATTTTCTTCGTCTAGGCTTCCATTGTTGGTTTGCCCTTGCCAAAATACTATTGGCGGTTATTTTATAAGGGCAAAAAAAAATCCCGCAAGGCAGGATTTTCATTTGTTGACCCACTAGGGCTCGAACCTAGACTCTTCTGAACCAAAATCAGACGTGTTGCCAGTTACACCATGGGTCATTTTGGTTGCAAAGTTATGAACTTTATTTAATTTCCAAAAAAGCAAGATTCGAAATTTAAGTTAGTGGTTTTTCTAGTAACCTTTATATTATTAAATTCGCAACGATTCAAAACCATCTTTTATGAAGTTTAAGCAACTTAACAATATTTTCGGCTGGTCGATTTTTGCCATTGCCACGGCAGTTTATTTGCTCACCATGGAGTCTACCGCGAGTTTGTGGGATTGTGGAGAATATATCACGGCCGCCTATAAACTAGAAGTGGGTCACCCTCCTGGCGCACCGTTATTTATGGTTCTTGGGCGTATGTTTTCTTTCTTTGCCTCACCCGATTCGGTGGCAATTTGGATCAATGCCTTATCGGCTTTGAGCAGCTCATTCACCGTTTTATTCATGTTTTGGTCGTTGACACTGATGTTGCGCAAACTTGTTCTAAAACAAAAAAATGAAGTCAATACTGCGGATGGATTCATGATTTTAGCCGCTTCAGCGATTGCTTCTTTGGCATACACGTTTTCAGATTCTTTTTGGTTCTCCGCGGTGGAAGGAGAAGTTTATGCCATGGCATCCTTGTTTACCGCAGTTATTTTCTGGGCGGCGTTAAAGTGGGACGAAGAAATGCGTTCTGTTGAGTTGAAGACGGCACCAAACCGGTGGATAATTATGATATTTTTCATGCTTGGTCTAGCCGTAGGGGTCCACTTATTGGGTATTCTTGTGGTTCCTGCAATTGGGTACATTATCTATTTTAATGTCTCAAAAAATTCAAATGTAGCGGGCATTTTAATTACTGGGGTTATCTCAATATTCACCCTTGGATTTATACAAGAAGGGATAATTCCAGGTAGTGTAGCTTTAGCAAGTAAAATGGAGGTTTCTTTTGTTAATTCCTATGGACTTCCTTTCAACAGTGGAATGGTTTTTTTCTTCCTTCTTTTGGTGGGAGCCTGTTCTTTTGGTATTTATTATGCTCGTAAAAAGCAAAAGGCCTTATGGTATAATGCCATTATGGGACTTACGGTTTTGTTAATTGGCTACAGCTCATTTGCGGTGATTGTTATTCGTTCCAATGCGAACACTCCCTTGGATGAAAACGACCCGGAGAACCTCGTAACGCTACATTCATATTTAAAACGTGAACAATACGGCAAAACCCCCTCCCTATTAAGCGGACCCTACTGGAATTCCTTGCGGTTAAATGAAGAATTGGGCGCGAATGGTCAGCCGGAACTTACAAGTACGGAAGGGTGGAAAGATATGTCTCCATTTTATTTACGACGCTTTGTTGTTTTGGACAACGATCGAGGAGAGGACCAAAATGAAATTAAGGCATTTGTAAAGGAAATAGACGCAGAAGAGTGGGTTAAAAAGAACCAGGGGAATTATACAATAGTGGAAAAGTACTATGAAAGCAACGGGTCGGTAAGGAAAGAAGCGGAGCCCGTATATTCCCAGACAACTTTTTTTCCTAGAATGTACGACGGTTCGGACCCCAATAAGGTGGAGATGTATAAAAAGTGGAGTGGTTACGATCCAGAAGAAGGGGCGGAGGGAGCAGAACTTGGACGAGATGGCAAAAGATTGCCTACCATGGGAGAAAACTTGACCTATTTCTTCCGCTATCAGGTAGATTGGATGTACATGCGCTACTTACTGTGGAATTTCGCAGGTCGTCAAAACGATATTCAAGGAAACGGAGATGCCCTACGAGGCAATTGGATTAGCGGGATCGATTTCGTAGATAGCCCGCGTGTCGGTGCTTCGGAAGGACACCCATTGTATACTTCTGAAAACGAGGGATACAACCGATTTTTTCTCCTTCCATTAGCCTTTGCAATTTTGGGTCTTTTCTTTCATTTTTACCGAGCACCTAAAGACGCATTTGTATTATTATTAGCGTTTTTATTCACGGGCATAGCCATTGTCCTTTATTTAAATCAAAAACCTTTAGAGCCTCGAGAAAGGGACTATGCATACGCAGGTTCGTTTTATTTCTTCGCCATGTGGATTGCTTTTGGGGTCTATGCCGTCTATGATTTTATTACTTCGCTCAATAAAAAAACCTTACAAAGTTTTGGTATTTTCATTTTTGGAGGGTTGGTTCTAAGCCTTTTGACAGGTTACGCTCGATTGTGGATATTCTTAGCCTTTCTTATGGCACTAGCTGTTGGGGCATCCTATGTTTTAAGTAAAATAAATCAAGCAAAATTATCCCTGGTTGGAACCACCTTACTTGGTTTAATCGTTCCGATTATTATGGGGGTTCAGGGATGGGACGACCATGATCGTAGCGGTAAAACCTCTGCTAGGGATTTAGCGTACAATTACCTCAACTCATGTAAACAAAATGCCATATTGTTTACCAACGGAGATAACGACACTTTCCCGCTATGGTATTTGCAGGAAGTGGAAGGAAAAAGAACAGATGTTAGGGTATGTAATCTTTCGTTGATGGGTACCGATTGGTACACCAATCAAATGAAACTTAAGGCCTATGAATCCGATGCATTACCGATTAAATTCAGAGAAGATCAAATTCTCATGTACGCAGGGAGTACTGATCAGGTGGCCTTTCTTTCATTATTCGACCTTTCAATGCGGGATAAAAGGGTGATGAAAAATGCCTTGAAATTACGGTTAAAAGACCCGCTGAATCGCAAAATAGCATTGCAAAAGATTAATTTCTTTGCCGCACAAGCGAATGCACTAAAGTACAGTATTACGCCAAAATCCAATCCTGAAATTTTCGAAAGAGAATGGTCGAATTTAGTTTCTACGGATGGGGAAGACTTGGTAAAAAACTTGTCTTCTAAATACGACGCGATGGCCTCTATTATTGCTAAAATTCAAGGTGGATCTTACGAAATGGATCGCGCTAAAGGAGGCGATTTGATTACCTTGTTTCAAGAACTGGAAACTTCTTGGAACTATGTAGACTTTTCTGATGCAATGGCATTCGTAAGGGATGACCGAAACTTACTGTACTCAGGACAACGCTCTATGGCTTGCTTTCCTTCTGAAGCGTTCAGTTTGAGGGTTAATAAAGCCAACGTTGTAAAATCAGGGATCGTTAAGGCGAATCGATTGAACGACTGCGTAGACACCATTCGATTTCAATTCGATCCTCGTCAAGATGATTATTTAACAAGGGATGAGGTTATGATGATGGATGTGGTAGCCAATAATGATTGGAAAAGAGGGATTTATTTCTCCAGCAATCGCGGATCATCCTTTTCAATGGCCTTATTGCGTTCTGGCTGGATTCGTCAAGTAGGGATGGCCTATGTCCTTTCCCCCTTGAAACAAGCCAATGTTCGAGAACCGGATTTCTATGATTTGGACGAAATGTACCATAATTTAATGGAGGTGTATCAATACGGAGATATGGCAAATCCGTCGGTCCTTACGGATTACTATGCTCGAAGACACACATCGCAGTTCAGGGTAAATTTCCTTTTGCTAGCAGAACAATTGCAGCTGAAAGGTAACACAAAAAAGGCCATTGAGGTTTTAGATAAATCCCTGAAAGTGATGCCTTTTGAAACCGTATTGGACGTAGGCGAAGTTCATGGATGCGATCCTTTGAACATGCTTACGGTGAATTCACCTCACAGGGAATACATGCGCATAGATCTCAAGACGAAACAAATTGATCCGAATCAACCAACCATTGCATCAAAATGCAGTGGAAATCTTTCGGAATACGTTCAGCTTTATGCTATTTGTGGCGCCGATAAGAAAGCGGCTGAATTAGGGAATAAGCTTTTAACCCACTACGAGAGCATGGTTAATTTTTACTTAGTTAACCCAGATGTAGCCGTAAAGGATATGGACAACTTATCTGATTTTTATGCAGTGTTGGATGCCTTACATAAAATGAATGCTACTTTCACCGGTTTAAATAAACAGAATTCAACTCTTGGATTGCGCATACGGAAGTGCATTAAATCAATGTATGAAAGTGCATTGCCGAAAATCCTGGAGGAAGACAATTTAGATGTAAAATCCCGTCAATCAGTCTTGAGCAATGTTGAATCGAGAAAAGCGCATTACGACTATCCAAAGTATGCGCCGAAGTCCGCAATTCAGGAAGGATTTTAAACGTTCTTGAGCGTGCGGTTCTTTCGCTGGATTGGGCCTCAATGGATTTGGCAAGGAAAAGACATCAATGCGGTGTATTTGACATTCGACGACGGTCCTCATCCCTTGGCAACGCCGATTGTTTTGGATTTTTTAGCAAAACATCAGTTAAAAGCATGTTTCTTTTGTTTGGGCGAAAACGTTCAAGCCCATCCGGATATTTATGCGCGAATAATTCGAGAAGGGCATGTCGTTGGAAACCACACCTTTGGACATGAAAGTGCTTTTTGCTCAAGTCCCAACAGCTATTTATCCTCTATTAACAAAGCAGGAAAAGAAATTGAATCGCGTTATTTCCGCCCGCCCTACGGTCGAATTACACCCCTGCATGCCAGGAAAATAATGAAACAGAAGTATACCATAGTAATGTGGACTTGGATGAGCCATGATTTCTCTGCTTCTATGACGCTTAGGAAACTTCAAAGACGTTGTGACGACATCAAGGGAGGCGATATTTTGGTGTTTCACGACAACAATAAGACTGCGTCGAAAATCGAGGCTTATTTAACAGCGGCCGTTCAGATTATTCAACGGAAACAATTGAATTTCCGTACCTTTGAGATGCCGTGAAAAGAACTTCGAATCTTTCGTTTTTATTGGTGCTGTCCGCTTATATACTCTTGCAATTTTGCTGGTGGGGTTACCTATTAATTAAAGGTGAAGCAAATAACACATGGATGATTGTAGGAGAGGGAAGTGTCTTTTTGGCGATTCTTATTTTCGGGATATCGCGTTTATACAAAAGCATGAAAAGGGAGCGCTCGTTGCATCGGCGCCAATCGAATTTTCTGCTTTCGGTGACCCATGAACTTAAAACTCCGCTCGCAAGCGTTCAATTAATTCTCCAAACCATGATGAAGCGAAGTTTGCCAGAGGACCAATTAAAAGCCTTTTCTGAAAAGGCATTGGATGAAAACAAGAAATCTCAGGAGTTGATAGAAAATATTCTTCAGGCCGCGAGTTTAGAGGACAATAACATCGTATTAAATAAAAACCCATTAGTTCCTTCGGTGTTCTTTGAAAAACTAAAAAATCGGTTTGAGTCCAAAGGAATGAACGAATTGATTGTTCGAATTTCAGAAGACCAGGCATTTCTCGCCGATGCATTTTTACTCGAAATAATTCTTTCGAATTTAATTGAAAACAGCTACAAGTACGGTGCAACCAAGGTAACGGTAGATGTTTTGCGCGAATTAAATTGGCTAAAAGTGAAACTGTCGGATAACGGGGTTGGAATTAATGCTGCAGATCAACCGTTTATTTTTGAAAAGTTTTACCGTTCGGGCGATGAGAATATACGCGAAAAAACTGGTACGGGTTTGGGCTTGTACATCGCTTATGAATTTGCCCGATTGCAAGGAGGCGATTTAACCTTTGCGCCTATGGATAAAGGATCTATTTTTACCTTAAGTTTACCCTATGGAAAGTAAAGTGGGTTTAATTATTTTAGACGGATGGGGGGTCGGAGATAAAAGCCCCGCCGATGCTGTTCATGCAGCCAATACGCCATTCATGGATGATCTTTTGAAAACCCGTCCTCATTCATTATTGCTTGCGTCGGAAGAATCCGTTGGATTGCCAAAGGGTCAAATGGGAAACTCCGAAGTTGGACATTTGAATTTGGGAGCAGGAAGAATCGTATATCAAGAATTATCCAGAATCAATAACAGCATTAGTTCCGGAGAATTTTTTAACCATCCAGTTCTTTTGGAAGGGATTCAATATGCCAAACAACATCAAAAGAAAATTCACCTTTTAGGACTTGTTTCTCATGGGGGTGTTCACAGTTCCTTCGATCATTTGAAGGCATTAATAGATTTGTGTAAGTCCCAAGAAGCAAGCAAGGTGTTCATCCATGCAATAACCGATGGGCGAGATTGCAACCCAACTACCGCCGTTCGAGATCTTGAAGCCTTGCTTGAGTTGTGCAATCAAGACCTACGAATTGCCACGGTAATAGGCCGTTATTTTGCGATGGATCGCGACCAGCGATGGGCACGAATTAAAAAAGCATATGATTTATTCGTTCATGGTAGTGGAATTAGAACTAAGGAATTAATTGAAAGCATTAGGGACTCTTATTCCCAAGAGGTATTTGATGAGTTCATTGAACCATTGTTGGTTGACCCGGAAGGATTAATTGAGGCAGGAGATGTTGTCATTAGTTTTAATTTTCGCACCGATAGACCACGACAAATTACCCAGGCTTTAACCCAAACTCCTTTTCCGGAATGGGAAATGAAGCCATTAGACCTCTATTTCATAACTATGACAAGGTATGATGAAACCTATAAAGAGGTTAAAGTAGTTTTCGATAAAGACCATCTTGAAAACACCTTGGGTGAAACGGTTTCCAATGCTGGAAAAAGCCAACTAAGGATCGCTGAAACTGAAAAATATCCTCACGTAACCTTCTTTTTTAGCGGCGGCCGTGAAGAGCCGTATCCTGGAGAACAACGCATTTTGGTTAAGTCACCTTCTGTCCCAACATACGACTTAGCACCTGAAATGAGTTCATCAGAATTGTCCACAAGACTTATAGCATACATCGATGAATATACTCCAGATTTTTTCTGTCTGAATTATGCAAGCCCTGACATGGTCGGGCATACAGGAGTGTATTCTGCTATTGTTAAAGCGGTTGAATCCGTAGATTCGGAATTAAACCGCATCGTTAAACACCTCACCCAAAGGGGGTATGAGTTAATTGTGTTAGCAGATCATGGAAACGCAGAAAAGGCGATTAATTCGGACGGGTCCCCTAATACTGCCCACACCCTAAACCCGGTCCCATGCATTTACATTGGCCACCGCAACCTTTCCCTCAAAAACGGAATACTCGCCGATGTTGCTCCCACCCTACTTGAATTACTTGGGATTAACAAGCCCGATCCGATGACCGGGATAAGTTTAATTTGGTGAAAATCAGCTTATTTTATTCCAAGTACTTGTTTAGCTTGTTCGTCTTTTGGGTCGATGTCGTAAACAATTTTAAAGTACTCTTTGGTTTTGTTTGGGTCCTTTTCTTGGGAAACCGCATAGTAATTCCCCATGAATTTAGCCGCTTCAATGACCATTTTCTTGTTAGATCCTTCTGCTCGTTTCTCTGCGGGAATTAACTCCAATATTTTGGCATAGGGCTCTTTGGCTAACCACTTTTCATTATTTAGATCCAATTGAAAAGAAGACCGAGCTCTCCAATAAAAACCATTAGCATACGTAGGAGCCATTTGATTTAATTTTGCAAATAAGGAATCGGCCAAGACGAAATTTTTAGGCCCAAAGAAATAACATTGACCGTAATTGAGAATTTCATTGGCCGTTAAGGCAATTACTTTTTCGCGTTTTTGATACGTCGAAATTGCGTCGTCGTATTTTTTCGTTTTGTAGTACAATTTTACCATTTCAATAGTTAGGTCTTTGAGTGCTTCTTGGCTCAAATTGATGGCTTTTTCCATTTCCAGCAATCCAAGGGAGTCTTTGCCCATATTCACTAATAGAAAACCACGTGTACGGTAATCAATGTAGTTGATTTGTTCGGCAGGAGCAAGGGCAAAGAAGCGGTCGCTTGCCTCAAAACCTAAACGAGGGCCATCGGTAATTTCTTTACATTCACCGTACGATTTCGCAAGAAAACGCTCAGTATAAAAGTTCCTAAAACCTTGTTGGTTCAGTTGCTCAACTTCTTTAATAACCTCACAATATTGCCCCGCGATGTACATTGCACTAACAAATCTGTAGCGCGATTCAATGTTGTCATTGAGTGCAAGGTACTTTTTCCAATCCTTTATAGCAAGATTCATTTTTTCGAATCGCATAAGTAATTCTGCTCGTTCCCGGTAGGCAGGAGCAAAGGTCGAATCTATGGAAACCGCTTCTTTGTATATGGAATTGGCTAAATCAAAGTTTTGTGCTGCTCGATATATGTTTGCAACCCTCAGTTTACCTCTTGGGGACTTGGGTTTTATCTCAAGGACCTTATTATAACTTTTAATGGCTAAACTAGCATCTTGAGGTGTTTTGGCATAGAGTGCGTCGCCTTGCAAAAGATAATTTTCTTCATTGTTGGGATCCTTTTCGATCGCTTCTGTAAGTAAGGTAAGCGCTTGATCTAAATCTTTAATTTCTGATTCGATATAAGCGCTGGCTAGAGCACGGAGAACTTCTGCACGTTTTGCGACTAATTTTTTTCCTTTGGTTAATTCCAAAGCTGATGTTAATGCAATGGTTGCAGCAGGTTTATCTGCCATAACCCATTTTACTCTGAAAAATCCTGCATGGGAAAGCGCAGAAGTTTTGTCAAGATCATATCCCTTCTTCCAAGTAAGTAGAGAAGAGTCTTGCTCCCCTTTTTTATGGTAACATAACCCCCAGTAGTAATAAATTTCGCCGTTATTAGGAGACTTTTCAGACAAACCTTTAAACGACCGAAGGGCTTCTGCATACCTTTCGTTGTCCATTTTGGAGATCGCTTCATCAAGGGTTTGACTGTTCAAATTGGAACATAAGGATAAGAAAAGAAAGGCGAGAATACTTGATTTCATGGTTTAGTTTTTAATGTGCCTACAATCGCTTTGCCAAAGTTACAGGGTTTTATGATATTGCCCAATATTATTTTGATTTACTCTGTTTTGAGTTCTACTTGCCGAAATGGATCAATTTCCGGAACCAGTCCTGATTTATCAAGGATTAATTGACCGACCTCGCTTAAGATAAAATTCACAAAACCGGTATTAATCCCGTTTCGGATTCCTCGATTTATTATGCGAATAGGCCGAATATATGGATACAGATGATTCCTTATGGATTCTTGCGACGGGAAAATAGGGCTTCCTGTTTGTTCATTGAAAACCGAAAGTATTTTTACTTGTTTTAGCCGTTTAATGGTTGCCGGGTCTTTTCGATCTGAAAGCCAATTATAACCAATGATTCCAATGGAATTAGGATTTCTATTTACATACGCAATAACGGAATCTGTTCCAGCCTGCTGAAAAACTCTGTTGCCGAAGGCTTTATCGGTTATTTTAGTTTTTATGGTGTGATAATTTGTGGAAAATTGGTGATCTATAACGATTGAAATTGGATTTTTTGAATTAGGCCAATTTACGTCGTTGGTGGTTAACCATTGCCTAATTTGGCTTTGACGAATGTACTCTACTCGATTCGAAGGATTCGCAATTAGAATTAAAGCATCGTATCCAATGATTTTGGTGTCAATGCGTTTATTGGTTGTGGTAATGGATTCATATTCTTTCTTACTTAGTTCTTTGGACCCAGCAATGGTAAGGACCTTTAATTCGTTATCTTCTAAGAATAATTGAACGTTTTTAAGTTCGGGTAAATACTGAAGAGAAATATCCGCGTCTGGTCGTGTTGATTGAAAGGTATATAAAAGGGTATTAAATAAGGGCATATAGGACTCGTCCAAGAGAACGGTTCCTTTACCTTTTTTTAAATTTTCTTTTTGCTTTGAAAAATAGTTTCCAGGATGATTCTCTAAATCTTGGTTATTGCACCCCGAAATTAGCCAAAGGGTCAACATTGCAAGGGGTAGAAACTTAAGGTTCATTATTCGGCTTAATTAACACAAAAGAACGGTAAATTCTATAAGCTGAATAAGCAAGAAGCACCCCGGTTAATACGTACCTTCGCCATTCGACTAAAAGAGGCACAGCACTTGTGAATAACAAAAGACAGGCAAACACAATGCAAGTTAACGCAACAGAGAAACCCATAATAGCGTACATTCTGTCGAGCTTCATTTGAAGAATGACGTTCCGTTACTGGACTTCGAATTTAATGGGTAGGGTAACCCACGTTCTTACCGCTCTTCCTCCGTTTTTTCCAGGAGTCCAAGATGGCATTTTTTCGACAACTTTAACGGCAGCACGGTCACAGGCTTTACAACCAGCCAAAGGTATTGCGACAGACACGTTCGATACTTGACCCGTTTTTTCAACGACAAAACGAACGGTTACACGACCTTTAATGCCTAAATCAATCGCTTCTTGGGGGTAATCAATGTTGTCATTAATGAACTTGCCCATTTGACCGAAACCTCCTGGAAAATCCGCTTCTTCTTCAACAAATGTTACTGGATCTTCAACTTTCTCGATTTCTTGAGGTTTATCTTCCACGATTTCTATCACGTCCGTGTTGAATCCTTCATCATCGCCTTCTTGATCTTTTTCTCCCACTTTTTCTCCTTCTTCAATAATCTTAACCTCATCGGCTTGATCCCGTTCATCGGTAATCACAGGAGGCACGAATGCGGCTATTTTTTCTAGCTTTGGGGCCGGAGGTGGTGGCGGAGGTGGCGGAGGTGGCGGAGTTTCATCTTTAGCCAAATTGAGTACAGTGGTATCTTCTGTAACCACGGGTTTTTTCTTCTCTTTAACCTCAACTGTTTCTTTAGGAACCAAATAGTTGTATGCAATGGGCGCCGCTATGAGTGCAGCCAAACCTAATACGATGTAGGCTAATCGGTTGTTGTAAGATTTTCGAATTTGATAGGCTCCATATGATTTATTCCTGTGAGCAAATACAACATTGTTGCGGTCATCTGAACTAACAAACCAACCAATTCCGGTTACAAAACTAAATAAGGAATATGCGGCAACACAACCTACAATAATCCAAACAAACATTACATCACCCATGGCTTACTTTTTAATGGATTCTTTTAATAATAGCAATTCTTCAGGAGTGATAGGAACTGGAGCCATTAATCCGATTTCTGCAATACGCAACTCATCCAATAAGTCAATGAAATTTCCTGCGAGAGCGGTGTCGTCCGTTTTTATTAGAACTTTTAACGCATCGTCGGTTTCCTTGACCGCCTTTAACTGATTTGCGTACGTCAATGAATCGATTTTTTTATTTTGGTAGTCCATATCCAAACCTTTCTTTTCTCGTAAAACGAAAGAATTTAGATCTGCTAACAATTTTCTTGCACCTTGTGGTCCGAAATCAGTTTCTGTAAGGACAGTAGGCCCGTTAGGACCAGGATTTTCTTTCGTAAAAAACTGACCAGTGTAATAGAAAATTCGATCTTTGGCTAGAACAAACGTAAGACCATTGTATAATTTTGGAGGATCAGCAAGAGGTTCGTCAATTTTCGCTGGATAAGTAAGCGAAATTATTTTAGGTTTTGGAGCAAAGGTAGAGGTTAGAACGAAAAATGTTAATAATAGAAACGCTAGATCCACCATGGGGGTCATATCTACCCGGGTGGAGGATTTTTTTGCGCGTTTTTTCCCTTTTTTGTCGTGACCACCACCGCCACTTTCTGCCATTTCTGCCATTTCCTTAAGGTTTTGGTTGGTTTAATTCAGACATCGTTACGAAATAGAGCTCGCATAATTGACGTTCACGGAACACATCAATGACCTTTTCCACACTCTTGTAGGTGGCTTTACTGTCGGCGCGCAGAATGTATTTAGGTAAAAAATCTTTCTTTTTTGGAGCAGGCTTGTTCTTATTTTCAGCATCTTCTTTTTCCTTTTTGAAGGCTGTTTCGGCTGATTTCATAATGTTCTCATTGGAAAGAATTACCCAATCCAACAACTCGTTTTGCGAAGAATCTGAGGGGATTCCTTTTGTTTTGAATTCTTTCTGTTCTTGGCTGGACATTTCAATATAACTAGGCAATTCCTTCATAGAACATCCGAAGGCCGTCATGAAGGAGAATTTTTTAATTTGTTCTTCCGTAAAGCTAACCTTGTACTTTCTGCCCATCGCTTTAAGCGTATTGATGCGCACGGTCGAATCGGAAGGAGCAGAGACGTCAAAAAAGACTTTTCCAAGGCTGTCTACTGTCACCATTATTTTCCGTTTGGGAATTTCTCGTTCGGCACTGCTGTTCGGCACTTTTACTTCCACAGGTTCCGTGGATCTAAAAGTTGCCGACAACATAAAGAAGGTTACCAAAAGAAACGCAAGGTCGACCATCGGGGTCATATCAATCGATGGCGAGCTTTTGGGAATTTTAATTTTAGGCATTCCTAAATACGTTCAGTGGAAAAATAAAATTAAGCTTTTACCGAAAAGTCATGAACAATGGTAAAGTTCGCTTCATCAATGCTATAGGTCATAGAATCGATTTGCGTAGAGAACACATTGTACATAATGATGGCAATTGTAGAAGCAGTAATACCGAATGCCGTGTTAATTAGTGCTTCGGAAATTCCCGTTGATAATTGGGCAGTATCGGGCGCGCCGGATGACATCGCAGCAAAGGAACGAATCATCCCTAAAACCGTTCCAATCAAACCAACTAAGGTCGCAATGGTTGCACACGTCGAAAGTACTGAAAGATTTTTGGATAACATGGGTAGTTCTAAAGCGGTAGCTTCTTCCATTTCCTTTTTCAAGGCTTCTACTTTTTGTTCTTTATCTAAGCTTGTGTCGCTTTCTAAAAATTGACTTTTTACCATTCCTGCTCTTACCACATTCGCTAAAGAACCTTTTTGCTTGTCACAAGCCTTGATTGCAGAAGTGTAATCGCCGTTACTTAAATGTGTTTTAATTTGTTTGATGAAGCGTGCAGGTTTGCCTTTTCCATTGGCCAACAATAAGGTAACTAAACGCTCAAAAGAAAAAACTAAAATAATCAAATTAATCGCGACTAAACCAGGAACAATAAAACCCCCTTTGTATATTGTACCTAATAAATTTCCTTCAAGGGGGTGTCCGTTGGGATCGCCATTTTCAAAATTTGCGGGATCTCCAAAAAATTGTGAATAAATTACAATTCCAATTGCCAAGCAAACAGCCATGGCCAAGAAAGCCACTAATGCAGAAAAACCACCGAAAGTATTGCTAGAAGAAGCATTAATTTTTTTACTCATTGTTTTATTTTTTTTCGATTTCAAAGTTAGCAAATTTTTTGAGCAAAAAAAGTTGATTAAAAAAAAAAGCCCTTTAGGGCTTTTTTGAGAGGTCTCGTCCGGATTCGAACCGGAGTATACGGTTTTGCAGACCGGTGCCTAGCCGCTCGGCCACGAGACCAGTTTCAGCGCAAAATTACGAAAAACCTTGGATTCTACAAATGCTACTGCTTGACCAACTTGGCAAAGAAGAATTTTCCATTGCGGTTTACTGAGATATAATAAAGTCCCGGTGCGCAAGGATTATTATCTTCACTCATACCATTCCATAACAATTGATGTTCACCAGGAACCAATTGAGGAGTAAGATCACGAATAAAAGCTCCTTGTGAATTGTATATCGATGCCTTCATTCCTTCGGTGAACACTTCCTCAAAAGACAAGCTAACAGCACCTTCTGAGAATGGGTTAGGATAAACATGTATTTCATTCGATTGAAAGCCTTGATATTCGGGTAAACTTGCGCTTACCAATTGGCTTAAATCGTAATTTTCATCCCCCGCCTGGTACAGTAAATAATGATAATAAACAATGAACATTTCATCCGTTGTGTTCTCACCAAACTGAACGTTCAATGGGGGCGTATTCGGGTTGTGCGGATTATTTGAAGTGTTGTCAAAAAGGGCTTCTCCTTTAAATTTATATCCAGCAGGAATTTTTTGAAGATGAGAGAACGTATAAAATCCTTGCCAATGAAAATCCCAATGCGGAATGTTAATGTGCTTGAGGGTGTCAATATTATTGGGGGCCAATGCATACGACTTAATGCTTTTACCCAACAAATGCATATGAGGCATAACCGACAATGCTGAAACTGCCACAGGTATTCCTCCGTTATTCGGGTATTGGGCTGACAGGGTTGTTAATTGATTTGCTGGTAAATTAAAGCTGTAGTCGGCAATGATAGGATCAGCCGATACTTGCCGTACCCCGGTGGTTCCTGGTGGATAAAAATGCAATATTACTTTTGTGCTGTCGAGCATTCCAGCACTTCCATTTGGATAATGCAGGGCAAAATAAATTTTCGATCCAGGACCTATATCGACCCCTAATTTCAAAGGCGCAGCCGACGGTAGGATAAGAGGGGCCGCTCCAGGAACATAGGCGGAGAGCAATTTGGTAGAGGCAGAACTAGGGCTCGAACAAAAACCATTGGTGTTCGTTGATTCCACTCCATTGTGATCAATATAAACGAGCGCGTGATGCACAATCTCCATGTTGCCAGGGATGATTTCAACGGCCTTGATAATGCGCGTTTCAGTTAAGTTAGATGGAACAGCAAAGCAAACATAATCGTCCGATTGCGAGGTGGCATTTGAAACGTAATTCGGCATTTTCACCGTCAAATCTCCGTTGCCTAGTATACTACCAATATTATATACTGGTGGTGGGGGTGTTTGTGCCGCATTGCCCTCAGGTAAACCATTATTTAACCAATTGAATAAAGTGGTTTTTTCTGCTGCAGTTAAAGCGCGGTCGTGCAGGTATTGTTGGTAAGTATTATCCGGCGGCCATGGGGGCATTTGATGCGTTGCTCCCGGAGAAATCGCCGCATAAATGGCTGCCGCCATGGGAGAAGATTCTTGATACGTCGTTAAGGGAAATGGTGCTATTCCTCCCGTATGATGGCACGAAGTACATTTGTTATAAAAAATTTGGGCAACGTCGTTGCTCCATGTTTGTGCCGATGCGTTCAAGCCGACAACAAAAAAAACAAGACTAAATACAAGTTTTTTCATATTAGTGGTTTTTATGTTTTAATGGTAAAATTAATAAATCACCCACTGTTTAACGCCGACCGTTCCGTTTGCCAACTGAAAACGCACCCAATAAGTACCCTTCTGAAGGTTTTCAATTTCGAGGGCTTTCTCCTTAAAAAAACCAGTAACGTTATACATTTTCCTCCCCAGCGCATCGTAAACGGCTAAATGATGAACGGTATTTTCAGCGGTAAACATGGAAAACCCACTGCTTGGATTCGGATAAATGATCGCGCTCGCATTACCCAGTTCCTCTTCAATTCCAGCGATGCACGTTTCATTCGCCGGTGTGCCGTCACAATAGGTTGAGGCGTACAGTATTGCCTGTTGAAGTGGCGCATTCGCAATTTGCAATGGGGCTTCATTACAGCCTAATTGATTTACCATAAAATCTCGAATAAAACGCTCGGTAGTATCCATGTATGCAGCGTTTCCGATGTAGGGACAATGCCCTGCACCCGAAAACGTATAAAAATCGCTGGATACATTTACGGCACAAGCTCTTTCATGCAGCATTCTACTGCCGTCTAAATACATCAATGCCGTTCCTGGATTCACGATTCCGCGATTGTACTTAACCGTACCGTCTGCTGTACCATGAATAGAAACCATGGGCACATCACCCGCCTCCAACCAAACATATTTTGCCAATGCACCGCACAGATTAATAACACCTTTCACATCGGTTGAGTACCCTGGATTTCCGCTCGAGCCCTCTAAACCTCCTAATTGATTAATGGTGTTTTGATTTAAGTAGCCTGATATTTCGCATTCATTGTTCAAGTAAGCAACATGTAATGCCGTTATTGCCCCAGCAGAACTGCCACCAATATAAATGCGGTTCGTATCAATGCGATAAGTATCCGTGGTTTGCTTGTCTTTGTAGAAAAATCGAATAGCCGCCTTCAAGTCTTGTACCGCCCTAACAACAGCCTTCACAGCATTTGCCGAATCGATGGGAAAAAATCCGAGTCGATAGTCGACTGAAGCACACGCATAACCCTTTCTTGCAAACCGCTGGGATAATGCTGTCATGTCTGGATCAGTTTTCGACCCTCCGAGGAAACTTCCCCCGTGCACCCACAGGATTAAAGGGCGGTTGACCTCATTGTCACCCGTTGGCTCGTAAAAATCCAATTTAAGTGAAGTGGTAGAACCGGAAAAGGAAGTGTTAGAGCCATAGGTAATGTTGCTCGTTAAAGTATAATTCGGAAAAACTTCCGTTGCATACCGGCCGTTAAGACAAGGTTGAGCCATACCAAGTGTTGCAGAAAAAGCAAGAAGTGCAAAAAGATAAAATTGTTTCATAGGATAAATTTAAGGAAATAAAACCGCATTATAATTCAATGCGTTGATTAAAGGGATATTAGATTTAAACGCTTGGTTAATCGATTTAAGAAACTCATTGGCCAAAAGGGCATTACCTCTTGGATTCAAGTGGATGCCATCTAGGGAAAAAACACCTCCGGAAACAAATTTCGCCGAAAGCGTAACGCCGTTAAATGCAAATCCAAAAGGCAACTTGCTGTACAAGTTTTGAGTTTCCACCAGTGCAAATCCGTACGTAATTGCCTTCTGACGAATAATGGCATTGAACTGGTCGATTCGTGTTTGAATTTCATTAAGTTCATCCAAGGTCAAAACGAACTCATTTCGAAAGGGGAAAATAGACCCCATTTGATGACACTTCACCGAATCCAAAGGAGCGGAAAGCAGAATTTTCTCACCTGGTACGGCCGGCCTCACGCCAAACATCCCCGCATTCGGGTCGGCAATCATGAAAGGGTTGTCTCCAACCACAAATGAAAACCCTAAGGGGTTGTAAATTTGGTTTAAAGAAGCCGCTTTATCTTCGTCCAATTTTAATCCATTGTAAGGAATGGTATTAAAAAATGGCCATTCGGTTACGTTGGGTATTGTTGCAATTACGGCCTTCACGTTTTGAGCATACAACTGTTCGCACAATTGCCCTAAGGATTCTTCAAATCCTACCCCAGGAAATCCCGCAAGCGGTGACATGGGATTGGTGGTTGCGCCGCTTTTTGCATAAGGAAGCACATCTTCAATTCCTAAGTAAATGGAACAAAAAGAAGGAAATCCTCCGTCAAATATGTTGTCTTGATAGGTGCTAAAAGCACCTGACCCTGGAAAATTGAATTGATCTTTTGAAATTCGGGCAAAAAATGGATTATGCGAAGGAAGGTTGGGGTTGCCAAAACCGGTTGAAACCAAGTCTATTACCCGTAATCCAGGCACACCGAAATTCGAAAACTTGGCATTGGGATTGTAAGCACTCGTTGAAAAGGAATTAACGGCGCCTTGAGGGCTAATTCGCAACGGCGACAAGGAAGTATTGTTCTGACAATCGGTTTTGTATCCAAGAAACAACCTCGATTGTCCGTTCCAATTGACCCCTATGTTTCCGTTATCCATCCAGGGAATGGATGCCTCTTGCGCCCCAACCAAGGATAATTGGCGCTGTAAAAGCGTACCAAAGGAATTTTCTTGTCCTGTTCGGTACAGGGCATCGTCCATGTAACCTGCGGTATGACCATCACCAATCGCCATGAATTGTGAGAAATCCGCCTCTCCAGAATTATATGCATTTTCGGGTGCTTTGGGTTTACACGCAATGAGCAACATTAATAAATAAAAGAAGGATATCTGCCGCATAAGATTTACCATTTGTAATTTATTCCAAGGCCGGGAGCAAAGGCAATGGTGGTGAAGGTTCCGCTTAATCCTGTTTCAAAGTTGGTGTCGGCACGTTGAATTCTTGTAGCATAAACGGAGGCGTCTAAACTGAAATGTTGGGACAGAATATAGGATATTCCAGCTGTTCCGTACCATCGGTTGGCGTCGGGCGTTTCAGGGGTGACATAACCGCTTTGAACAGGGGAAAAACCAAATCCTCCTCCAATCCTAGCGATTAACTTTTGACCAGAATCGTCAGAAATGGCAACGTATTGCAGTCCCGCACGAAAGGCGAAAATACTCTTATAACTTCGAGCAGACTTTGTGTCTAGTAACGAAGACGTATTCGTTGCATAATCAAAGGAAAGGGTGTCGTACGTTTTCCATCCCACATAATTCACATCGAGCACGGCATTCAAATTCTTGCGAGCCTTAACATTTATGCCTAAGGTAATAACCGAGGGAAGTGGCAAGCTGGAAGTCAGCGAGCCGTTAGGGAAATTAGCGACTAACCCTTCTGGAACGTTAAAAGCTACGCTTCCTGAGGTAATAGCCATGTTAATTCCTGAACGATACGATAATCCGGCTGTTAAAATTCCCCCCGGATTGTAGTACATTCCTAGATTATAGCCAAAACCCATGGCTTTTCCAGTGATTTTAGCATGACCAAAGGTTCCGTCGTTGAATTGAACGGGGAGGTCTTTTTCTAAAGCAACCTCCCCGGGCGACCAAACGAATCCCGCACCAATGCCAATGTTGTCGGTGATTTTAAAAGAGACGGTTGGCTGAACATGAAAAACCTTCATGGCTAATCGGGTAATCGCAAAGCGACCAATCCAAGCGTCTTCGTATTGAACGGTGCTTCCGAAAGGGGTAGTGATAGAAATACCATAGGCTAAACGATGAAATTTTTTGGGTTTAATTAATGAATACAAAGAAAAGGGTGTTCCCACTGGGTTTTTCGTTCGAAACACCTCTTGTGTTGCTGAGTCAACGTACAAGACATTCGCGAAAATGGGGGTAGACGCAACATTCACTTGGCTTTTAGAGGCAAAACAAGCTCCCCCTGGATTGTAAAACAAGGTAGAAGCGTCTTGCATTAATGCGGATCCGGCACATCCCATTCCTTGTTGTTTTTGACCTTGAAAATTTACCTGGAATCCTTGAGAAAAAAAGCTGTTTAACAGGCTAAGCGCAAATAAGGCGGTCCCAAAAAACAACGGTTTGTAGGTGTGCATTAACACCAAATTTACTTTTTTTTTCAAACTTCGTCGTTGAACCACAAGGCTTCGTCGGTAAATTGGGAAATTTCCCTGCGGTCTTTTTTCGTTGGCTTACCTGTTCCGTAGTGCTGATAGGCCTTTTGAGCTTCGATATAATTTCGCCATTTTAACCGCTCTTCTTCAGGGGTTATATCTAAAATATACGTTGGAGCCAATGCCGCACCAATGCGTTTTTCAGTCAAATCGAGGACTTTGTAGGAAAACCAGGCATTGGCTTTCTGCAATTTAAGGATATCGCCGGGTTTAACGACTTTTGCCGCCTTAACCGGGGCGTCGTTACAAAGCACCTTTTTTTTTACCACCCACTCCGTTGCTATAGATCGAGTCTTTGCCAATCGTACGGCCCATATGAATTTATCGATTCTCAAGTTCTTGTTTTTTTTTCTTGGTGAGTCCTTGATACACCAAATTATACGACGATCGAATAAGTTTTTCTACCATGGATTGCGAGGCATGCGGAAAAGATAAATCTAAGGTAATCCAATGGGTTTTATTCATATGAAAACCTGGTGTAATCCAATCATGACGTTCAATAAGCTCAATAATTTCGTTGGGAGAAGATTTAAGGGTAATTCGATGTGGTTCTTCAATGTCCACCAACAAAAACATTTTACCCCCTATTTTAAAAACTAAAGTGGTTTCATTGAACGGGAATTCTTTCGTTGTATAGGGGAGGGTCTGGGAAATTGACTGAATAAATTCCAGGGACATTATTAGATATGCACAAAATCTGGACAATCTTTTTGCCCCAACATTCGCAGCATTTTCGTATGAGCTTTAAGGGCCGCAGCAAAAGTTCTATTGTTGTAATAAGGCAGACTAAATTCTTCCGCAGTTTGTTTTACAATTTTCGAAAGAGCGCGGTAGTGCACATGACAAATATTTGGAAAAAGGTGATGCTCAACCTGAAAATTAAGCCCCCCAACAAACCAGCTAAACCAGCGGGATTTCATCGAGAAGTTAGCGGTCGTGTAGAGTTGATGAACCTTTGCGTCTGCCTCGAGGTCGCCAGAATCATTGGTTGAGGTAAAAGAAGTATCAGGAATAACGTGAGCAGGTTGGAAAACAATGGCAAGAAATAATCCCGCAATGAGTTGGCTAATTAAAAATCCGACAACAGCCCAAAGCCAGAATACCTGCGCAAAAACGATGGGTAAGCCGATGAAAATAGTGGCGTAAAGAACTTTGCCCACGAGTATATTTGTTAAGTGTGCCTTAAACGTTTTGCCTTGGGTGGAAAGTAAGCCCATTTTGTGGTACCTAATTGCCTGTTTAAAGTCTTTGGTGAAAAACCACATAAGGGTCATTAATGAATAGAAGAACCAAGCATACAAATATTGAAAGCGATGAATAGGTTTCCATGGCGAATGAGGGGAAAAACGTAAGACTCCAACGGGTGGGCTTATGTCTTCATCGTATCCGTCTACATTCGTAAATGTGTGGTGAAGTACGTTGTGTTGAATTTTCCAATTGGTTGGATTGCCTCCCAATAAATTAAGAACAAGTCCAATAAAAGAATTCCATCGCGAGTTTGGGGCGTATGCACCGTGGTTCGCATCGTGCATTACCGAAAATCCAATTCCCGCCATGCCTAGACCAATGACCGCCCACAAAACCAGATATAGGTATACAGAATCTGTGAAAAAGGTACAAATGAAGGGGACAAAATAAAGACTAAGCATAACCACCGTTTTTACAATCATGGTTTGGTTAGCATGTTTGCTGATACCCTGCTGAGCAAAATAGTCCGAAACCCTTTTCTGTAAAGTCTTTACGAAAGGTTGGTTTACATTTTGTGCAAAGTTTGGAGCGGAAAATGTATTATTCATGGGGCTAAGGTAAGCGTTAATCTTGTCGTTTACTAATAAAATTAAAAATGTATCAAAAGGAGAATGTTCATCTTTTTCTCAAATGGCCATATCCGTATGGTTATGAACGTTGCAAGCCCCATAAACCCATTCATCTCAGGTCAATTAAGACATAGAATACTTCAGCAATAAAATATGTATTTATTGGAAAAAACTATGGAGAAATCAGTTTTTAACAAGTTCCATATCGGAAGATAGTTCTACTTGGTCAGCTACAATGGAGAAAGGTAATTCGGTGCCGATGCCGAAGTCTGAACGCTTAAAACTGGAGGTGAATTTAAATCCGGCCACATCCATTCCTCCACGGTTTTTTGTGTTTCCATTGTGTGTAGCAATAATCAGCACTTCTTTTGTAATTCCATGCATGCTCAGGTTACCCTTAATAAGGTATTTTTTTCCTTTAACCTTTTTACAGGAAGTTGATTTAAAGGTTAGCGTAGGAAATTTACTCACGCTAAAAAAATCCTCCGATTTTAAATGGTTATCACGTGCTTCTAAGCCGGTATTTATGGAAGAGGTTTCTGCGGTTAGATCAAAAACTGCGTCGGTAAAGTCGTTATTATTACTCGTTGTAATGGTGCATGTAACTTTATCGAATGAACCGTGGGTTTCAGAAATCCCCATATGAGTAGCTTTAAACCCTAAGCGCGAATGCGAAGCGTCAAGGGTCCACGTTCCTTGAGAAAAGGAACTATTATAAAAAGAAACGAACATTGCGAAAGCGGCAAGGACACAGGTTTTCATTATGTACATAATTAATGGGTTATTTTAGTATTTGGTTCAGCAACGTTCTTGTTGCCGATATGTCAAAGTTAGGAATTTGTTGGCTCAAATGATTCACAAGTATGTTAAAAATTTTTTTTCGTGATAGGGTTGAAGAGTATGATTGGAGCAAGTAGCTTTCCCAAGGTATAGGCTCTGTCGCAGGGTTAAAATTTTGATCTGTGTGAAAAAATTGTTGGGTGGCAGGAACCGTATCAAAATCCCCTACAAATTCGGGTAGTATACCTAAGGCCTCCATCCAATGTATGAGGAAATCAAGGAGTAAAATATTGGGATCCTGTGTTGAATTAATGTTCGTATACCATTGAAACAATTGGTCATAACCCTTCCTGTCTATTTCATTATACGAGGCGCTTTGATGCACCACGTCGCATGCGAAAAAGAATATGGATTGATTTACAGGAGTATAAGCGCTGTTTATCGAGGGAATAAAAAAGGAAACAGCTTCAACCTTACCATGGGTAAATGGAGGTTGTTTGGTGTATCGAACTTCATACAGCCCGAACGGAAAGAGCGGCGTGGACTTTTTAGATGAAAATTGAATTAAATCTAATAAGCCATGCTTTTCGGTGTAAAAAGTAAGGCGTTTTCCAGAAATTCCGTAAGCACGACGTTTAACAAAAAAACCAAGGGTAGATTCCTGCACCTTGCAAAGGTACTTATCCTTTTCGAACGGTGAACTTGGCTTCAGCTTGCGTTTCCTCGCTTTTCCATTGATTTAATTTTTGTTTAAGTCGGTTTTCGTTTTTGGGCGGGGTTGAATTATTTTTGCTTCCAGAAACATTGGTTTCATTCTTGAAAGATGCGGAATTCTCTTCTTCCGATTTTGGTTTAAAATTCAGTTTGACACGTTCTTTAGCCTCCACTTTTTCGTGATATTCCACTACGGAGCTATCCTTTTTATACCATCCAAAATCCTCTTTTAACATGGACTTTACTGTTTGTTTTTCCTCGGTTAATTGTTGCATTAGCTCTTGTTTTTTCTTAGACTTATCCCACTCAATAATTGGTTTGTCAATATGGCCATACATATGAAGGTACACTTTGACGCCCGACTGATCGTCCTGGACTGTTCCAAATTCAGCATCTCTGTCTTCTCCAAGGAGCTCTCTTAATTCAAATTTCATACGATAATCCATCATGTTATGAACGGTATGAGTCCCTTCCAGATCCATGGTTAAAGCGGAAGATTCAATGTGCATTTTTGGAATGGTTACCACCCCATTTTCAAAACTTAGGGTGTTTTCTAAGTTTTTGAACGAAATATCCTTAAGGTTGTTGTCGAATCGGGCGATATTATTCTTGCCGAGCAGCAATTTTCCTGAGTTGGTTTTCAAACTTGTACTGATATCCATTAGTGCAGGGACTTGCTTTAAATGGCCATTGATCACTGTTATCTTAGCGCGGGCTTTGACAAGTTCGGGGTCGATTCCTGCAAATAAATCAACAGGGGTAGATAGGAATAATTCAACTTCCGAAATCCCTGAAATTTGGTCAGCATTAATTACGGATTGACCAAAGTTATTCCATTCCCTAAAAAGAGGCTTAAATTCCATGTTTTTGCCTTTGAGTTCTGCGTCAATTTGGAATAATTCTGGCTTGGATTCTTTGATGGAAAGTTCTCCACGTATTTGAGCACCTGCATTTTCCACGGTAATATTGGGGAAATTTAGCACACCATTATTGATGGATAATTGCGTCCTAACTTTTCGAAAATCATGTCGGCCGTAAGTGATGTTTTCCGCAAGAATTTTGATGTTTCCCTCTATATCATTGGGCAAAACAAAGTCTTTGCCCGGTTTTCGTTCTTTTTCTTCTTTACTGGTTTCCCCTAAATCTTCAATTGCCAAGTTATCGCTTTGTACATTGCAGTTTACTTGAAGGATTCCTTTGTGGGATAAATAGTTATAAATGTTGTTAAGGCTCCCGTCAAGCGTAAGGTCCGATTCATTGATTTTCATGGTGGCCGATGAAACATGGAGTTGGTCTTCCAATAATTGAATTTTGGCATTCACCTCTCGGAATGATCGAACATCCCCTTTTCCTTTAAATTCGGTATTCCGAAGATTTAGTGTCCCAATCATTTTGTTGACCTTGATGCGTTCTGCCATGGTTAGGTTAAAATTTGAACGAACTGTAGCGTCTCCCGCTATTTTATCAATTCCAGGAAATTGGAATAATCGATGTAAGGTCGCGAGGTCTAAATTACCGTTTGCTGTTCCTGAAACATTCGGGGTTATAAAATTTTGGATTTTAAGATTTCCGCTAAACGGACCCGCTTGAGAAGAGAATTTGAGGTGTTCAAGTTTAAGAACATCCTTGGCTATAGCACCATCGCTATGGTACGACCCGACGAGCATGATGTTGGAGAGTTTTGTATGCTTCAGGGGTTCAATGAGCGTGCCCTGATTTATTTTGAAAGAACAGTCTATGATGGAGGGTTGATCCTCTCCGTCTCGATTTATTTCCAACGAAAGATCCACGGTTCCATTTCCTTGATACGAGTTCATTTGTTTTTCGGCCTCGGACAAGGAGAGGTTGTTTACGACCTCAGTTAATTTAAGGCCCGAAGCGGCAACACTTAGGGCAAATTGGTTGGGGGAATAATCGATTTGGGCAATAAGTGGAATTCCGGCGACT
>Ga0209770_10000320_pt1 | contig 26846 bp, 26 predicted proteins | sample LauGreSu1BDMLBDD_2_FD_187572 | JGI IMG/M metagenome (GOLD analysis project Ga0209770, IMG submission 187572) | Freshwater lake microbial communities from Lake Michigan, USA - Su13.BD.MLB.DD (SPAdes) (version 2) | ecosystem: Environmental > Aquatic > Freshwater > Lake | place: Lake Michigan, USA...
GTCCCCCCTTTTAATTAAAGTAATGGGTGTTGCACTTGGCTTAACAATTTTAATGCAAATCGCTTATCCATTAGTTGATGGCAATGTATTGCAGTTCATCACAATCACATCAGTCTTAACCGCAGCACTTGCAATGTTTCTTCACGGAATTGCCGCTTTCGGTGCGCGCTATGGCTGGAGCATGCTTGGAATAACTTTGCTTTTTGGTTACTTCATTGAACAACTAGGTGTTTCAACAAGTTGGCCTTTTGGTGAATATTCGTATTCATCAACTTTGGGTCCAAAGTTATTTGATGTGCCTTTAGTTGTACCTTTTGCTTGGGTCATGATCGCTCACCCTTGTTTAGTTGCTGCGCGACGCATTGGTAAATCATGGGTGTTTTTGTATGGCGGATTATTGATGATGGCTTGGGATTTATTCTTGGATCCTCTAATGGTTACTGCTGGTCGCTGGACATGGGTTGTGACTGGCGCACATGTTCCATTCCAACCTGAAATTCCATTGTCGAACACCTTTGGTTGGCTTTTGTCCGGAATGACGCTGATAACTATTTTGCACTTTGCGACCCCGCGTGATCGTCGCAAGGCCGGTGGATCTTTGGTCGCCGCAGATGTGCTTCTCTTCTGGACTTGGTTTTCAGGTGTGGTCGGAAACTTGTTCTTCTTTGGTCGTCCCGGAATCGCACTGTTTTCTGGTGCAATCCTTGGAGTGCTACTAGCTCCTTATTTCTTTAGTCGATGGGTCGGAAGACCCTAGCCTTTTGATGATTCTCTTCTTTTTAATTCCATTAACTCTGCTCACAATTGCAGCGGTTAACTTTCTCCAAATTCGAACGCCTCGAACGACTTCACAGTTGCTAGACACTGTGGGTGTTGTGGTTCCGATGCGCAATGAGGCAGAAAATGTCGAAGGAATTGTTACTACCCTTTCGGCTCAAGAAGGCCCTTTTCACTATTACTTACTTGATGACAATTCAGAGGATTCAACGTATGAGCTTCTGCAACGGCTAACTGCTAGCGATCCCCGCTTTACTGTGATCAAGGGTGCGCCACTTGCTGATGGTTGGATAGGCAAGACCTGGGCTTTGCAGCAGTTGTATGAAGCAAGCAACGAAGATGTTCTAGTTTCAATAGATGCCGATGTCCGCATAAACAATGATGCAATCAACATGGCGATCACGGTTCTGCATGGTGCGCGGCTAGATTTTGTTTCGCCGTATCCCCGCCAGATTGCTCAAACTTTTGCCGAACGCTTGATTCAACCTTTGCTTCAGTGGTCGTGGCTTACAACTGTTCCGCTGCGTTATGCAGAAAATTCAGGACGTAAATCAATGGCTGTAGCAAATGGTCAGTTCTTTGCCGTACGTCGTTCGGCACTTGATGCAATTGGTGGATACAAATCCGTTAAACATTCAGTAATCGATGATGTTTTCTTGGCACGTGAACTAATTGCCAGCGGATCAACTGGAACGGCCATAAACGGTGCGAATATCGCCGAGACTCGAATGTATGCATCCTGGAAAGAGATTAAGGCTGGATATGGAAAGTCGTTAAACAAGGCTTTTGGATCTGTGGTTGGTGCCATATTTGTGGCGACATTTCTGTTTGCGACAAGTATCGGAACATTGATTGCGGGTTTAGCCGGAAATCCATACGGTTGGCTTGGTTTTGCTGCCATAGTTGCAACACGGGTGCTAAGTGCAATCAAAAGTCGTGGACGTGTTCTAGATAGTGTGTTGCACCCGATATCAATCGCTGCGCTGATTTACCTGATTATTTACTCATACTTAGTGCGCAAAAGCGTGACATGGAAAGGTCGCACAGTATGAAGATCGTGGTCATTGGCGCAGGGATGGGTGGCATGACAGCTGCTGCGCGCCTTTCCCGCGGCGGGCATCACGTTGAACTGTATGAAGCATCTGACCAAGTGGGTGGAAAATGTCGCACCGAATGGATTGGAAAAGTTGCCTTTGATACTGGACCTTCGTTACTAACTTTGCCAGCTGTTTACAAAGATTTCTTCCAGCGCACTGGCAAGCCCATGGGCTTGGTCTGTCCCATCGAATCGGTAAATCCATCTTTTGATTACCGTTTTGCAGATGGCAGCAATGTGAAGTTTGCCAATCTTTCTAGAAAAGAAACCTTGGATTCGATTACCCAATCTTTTGGTTCAGAAAGTGCTGCGCAGTGGGATCGCATCATGAAGCGCGCGGAACGTATGTGGGATGTTAGCCGCGGACCCTTTATCGAATCTGAATTGAAATCCCCAATCTCGCTTATGAAGCGCTTTACTTTTTTGCGTGACATGAAAATCATTGCGCCTTGGAAAACTTTAAGAACACACGCTGATGAAATAGTGAAGGACCAACGCCTGCGCTACATCATGGACCGATATGCAACTTATAGTGGATCTGATCCTCGTAAAGCCCCTGCTGTGCTTTCGACTATTGCATTCGTCGAAGAAAGTTTTGGCGCTTGGCACGTTAAGGGCGGTTTGGGCCAACTGACTGCAACGGTTTATCAGCGCGCATTAGATGTTGGGGTTAAGTTTCATTTGAACACCGCAGTTGCATCAATAGCTACTGAAGGCAAGAAGGTCACAGGGGTTGTGCTGGCAGATGGAACTTTCGTTCAGGCAGATGTCGTTGTTGCAAATGCTGATGCATCACTTGTGTACAACAAGCTGATTTCAGGACACAAGCGAACCTTAAAGAAGGCGCGAAAAAACATCGCAAGTGCCGATGTTTCTGTGGCTGGTTTTTCTTTGTTGCTGGGGATGCGCAAGGATCCAGACCAGGTGCTTAATCACCATACAATTTTGTTTCCAGAAAATTATGACGCTGAATTTGATGCGATTTTTACCCATCGCAAGCCCGTTGAAATGCCAACAATTTATATTTGCGCCCCGCAAGATTCATTGATGAGCAAGGATGAAACCCTTGAAGGCTGGTTTGTTTTAGTTAATGCCCCAACTCACGGACAGTTTGATTGGAGCGATAAAGAGTTTGCTCGAAACTATGCCAACTCAATCATTGACCAAATAGAAGCGCGTGGCATTTCAGTGCGTGATCGTTTGGAATCCTTAACCGTAAGAACACCAGCTGATCTGGAAGCTGCAGTTCTGGCTCCAGGCGGTGCAATCTATGGAACTTCTAGCAATGGTGCGCGTGCAGCATTTATGCGCGCTAAGAACCGATCGCCAATTAAGGGTTTGTATCTAGTGGGAGGCTCTGCGCATCCAGGTGGCGGATTGCCTCTTGTTGGAATCAGTGGTGATTTAGTTACGGAAGCAATTGGCTACGAGAAAAACGCACGACACTAATAAAGCTGTAACACTGAATTGCAAGGAAAACAGCTGAAACAATTGTTAGACCAGGGATATCAAGTAATCCCATGACCAAAATAATAAATATGTAACTTGCGCGCATGGGACGCTCCGCCGGAGTTACAACGCCTATGTCGCTGACTCCTAATGAGATCAGCTTGGTTCGCGCATACTCTTGAAAAGCGGCAACGCTCCACAAAGTGATAGGAATCCATGCAGGTACTCCGATCGCATACAAGGTATAGAACCAAAGCGCTTCGCTGATGCGATCTACAACTGAATCAAGGGTTGCACCCCACTTGCTATCTCGCTGCTGGAATATGGCAACGCTTCCATCAATACCATCGCAAAACAATGAGAAAACAAGGAAAACAATTGACCACCAGGTTTGTGCAGATAATGCAGTTCCGACCGCACCCAATAAACCTAAATAAGTAAGGGCGTTAGGAGAAATGCGAAGCAGGGTACAAATCAAGCCAAAGCGATAAGAGATATTGAGCCAGGCACCCACAATGCCTTTAGTTTCGGCGTCACTATGCAAAGAACTCCACTTTGCCTTGAACTCCTGGTTACTTAACATTGTTGAGCTTTCTATAGATCTCTTGAGTGGCTGTCGAACTATTCATTGTGTAGAAGTGTAAACCCGGAGCACCTGCTGCCAATAGTTCTTGGCACAGTGATGTTGCTATCTCGACGCCAAGTTGGCGCACAGCATGAGGATCATTTTCTACTTTTGCAAAGGCATCTGCGATCTGCGGTGGAATCGGAGTTCCACCAAGTTCAGCCATTCGATGTAATAGCTTCACATTAGTGACCGGCAAAATTCCCGGAATGATGACCAACTGTGATCCACGATCAGCTAGAGCTTGAACTAAACGTGTGTACCGATGAGCCTCAAAGAAAAACTGTGTGGTAGCAAAAGTTGCACCTAGTTGTTCTTTTCGAATCAAGACATCGACATCTCTAGCAAAGTCTCCGTTAGATGCAGGGTGACCATCGGGAAATGCTGCGACTCCGATTGTGAATCCACCAAATTCATCGGCTAATTGCACTAATTCATCGGCATGATTAAAACCGCCTGGTGTTGGAGTCCACGGCGCACTTGGTCCCCCAGTTGGATCTCCACGAAGTGCCAAAATACTTGTGATTCCGGCTTCTTTATAACTGTGCAAAATTGCAATTAATTCATCACGTGTGGAACCAACACATGTTAAATGTGCAACTGTTGAAATTCCGGTGCGTTGAGTGATTTCCTGAGCGATTCGAATCGAACGATCACGGGTAGATCCGCCGGCCCCATAAGTCACTGATACAAAGTCAGGGGCGATTGATTTAAGCCCATCGATGGCAGCCCACAGGCGTTCTTCACCCTCAACATCCTTTGGAGGGAAGAACTCGAATGAATACGAAGTGCGCAAGGCCACGGTGTGAGGATATCGTTACCGAGTGAGTTCAGAGCCGAAGGCAACATTAAAGAGCGTACGAAGTGCCGTTGAGGAAGAGTTAAGTATCTTCCTGAACCGCGAGAGCGCTTATCTGAATTCGATCTCATTGGATTTGTCGCCGGTATCAGATGCTTTAACTTCCTTTTTATTAGATAGCGGAAAGCGACTACGCCCCCTGTTTGCCTTTGCCGGCTTTGCTGCCGCGGGTGGTGCTATTGAAAAATCTACAACTCGTGCAATTGCGGCCTTAGAACTTTTACAAGCGTGTGCACTGATACATGATGATTTGATGGATGGTTCTGATACTCGTCGCGGTAAACCTTCCATACATCGCCACTTTGAAACCATGCATGCACAAGCTGAATTAGATGGCTTTGCGCCTCAATATGGGTTATCTGCTGCAGTATTGCTCGGTGATTTAGCTCTTGTTTGGTCGGATCAAATGCTCAACAGCGCAGGGTTGTCGGCAGAGCAATACGCGCGCATGATTCCGCTGTATAACGAGATGCGAGTTGAGTTAATGGCCGGACAGTTTTTAGATATTCACGAACAAACCCAAAGAGATACCGATACAGAACGATCGATGAAGATTGCGCGATACAAATCTGGGAAATACACAATTGAGCGTCCGCTGCATATGGGCGCAGCGTTAAGTTCGAAATACAGTAATGAGATTCTTCCTGCGTTATCTGCATATGGGTTGCCGCTTGGAGAAGCTTTCCAGCTACGTGATGATCTTCTAGGAGTTTTTGGAGATCCATCAGTCACGGGTAAACCTGCTGGCGATGACTTACGTGAAGGAAAGCGAACCGTGTTGATCGCCATGACACATGAGCGTCAAACCGCAGCACAAGCCGAAGAATGCAAAAAGTACTTTGGACGCCCAGATCTTGATGCTCAAGGTGTTGCTATTTTGCAAGAGATTATTGAGACAACGGGTGCTCGCGCCGAACTTGAATCAACAATTGAATCCCTGACAGATGCCGCACTTAGTGCTGCCGACTCTTCACTTTTCACCAACGATGGAAAAGCTTTGCTTGTCGAGCTAGCTAACATCGCAACAAAAAGGAGTGCGTAAATGCCTGCTCGCGTCAAAGGTCCGACTGATCACGTTGTCATCGTTGGAGCTGGTTATGCCGGCTTGAGCGCTGCCTTGCGACTTGCAGGTGCAGGACGCAAAGTAACTGTGATTGAACGTGAAGCGGTTCCTGGTGGTCGAAGTGGCTTGCTACAAAAAGATGGGTACTCATTTGATACCGGTCCTTCTGTTCTAACAATGCCTTCATTGATTCAAGATGCATTTAGTTGCGTCGGTGAAGATATGAAGGACTGGGTTGAACTGATGCCCGTTTCTCCTTTGTACCGCGCCTTCTATGCAGATGGATCTCAATTAGATGTTCATGCAAATACCGCACAAATGGAAGCTGAAATTGCAGACAAGATCAGCCCCGAAGAAGCCGCGGGTTATGCACGTTATGTAGATTTTGTGACCAAGTTATACAAGTATGAAATGAATGATTTCATTGATCGCAATATTGACTCTCCATTTAATCTTTTGACTCCCAACCTTGCACGTTTGATTGCACTTGGTGGTTTCCGCCGACTTTCTCCAAAGGTCAATCAGTTTATGAAAGACCCACGTTTGCAGAAGGTGTATTCATTCCAAGCTATGTATGCTGGCGTTAGCCCGCAACAAGCGTTAGCTATATATGCAGTAATTGCTTATATGGATTCGGTTAATGGTGTGTTCTTTCCTAAGGGTGGAATGCATGCAGTTCCGCGCGCAATGGCGGCAGCTGCACAAAAGCATGGTGTTGAATTCAAATACAGCACAACCGTGTCCAAGGTAGATGTGCAGAACGGTCGCGCAAAAGCGGTCATCACAGAAGATGGTCAGCGCATCGAATGCGATGCAATCATTTTGAATCCAGACCTACCAGTTGCTTGGCGTGATTTGCTAGGTAAGACGCCCCTAAATGTTAAGCGCCTTAACTACTCCCCATCATGCGTTACTTTGTTGGTGGGTTCTTCGAAGAAGTATGACTTTGCAGCTCATCACAATATTCACTTTGGAGAATCGTGGGATGGTGTCTTTGATGAATTAATCAAGAAGAAGCAGTTGATGAGTGATCCAAGTGTGCTTGTAACTATTCCTTCACTTGATGATCCATCTCTAGCTCCTGCGGGTAAAACTTCTTACTATGTTCTCTTCCCTACCCCAAACCTAACCGCAGATATTGATTGGACTAAGCAAACCAAGCCTTACCGCGATCACATGGTTGAAACTCTTGAACAACGCGGCTATACCGGCTTTGGAGATGCAATCGAAACCGAAGTTGTTACAACGCCACTTGATTGGAAAAACCAAGGAATGGAAGCAGGTGCACCTTTTGCTAGCGCACATACTTTCTTCCAGACCGGTCCATTTAGACCTCGTAATATTGCTGCTGGAATTGAAAATGTAGTCTTTGCCGGATCTGGAACACAGCCAGGTGTTGGTGTTCCAATGGTTTTGATTTCCGGTCGACTTGCTGCAGAACGAATTGTGGGTCCGGTTAAGTAAATGGATGAATTAACCGCTGCCGGGATTACCGATCCTGATCTTCGTGCATCATACGAAGAGTGCAAGCGGCTTAATGCTTTGCACGGAAAAACTTATTACCTAGCAACTTTGCTTTTGCCAAAAGCCAAGCGTCCATTTGTACATGCGCTGTACGGATTTGCCAGGTATGCCGATGAAATCGTTGATGATTTAGCATCTGAATTAAGCGTTGAAGAAAAAGCCCATGTCCTGAGTAAATGGGGCAATGGTGTTCTGGCTGATTTGAAAAAGGGATCAAGCCAAGATCACGTTGGTCGAGCACTCATTGATACCGTCAATCGCTTTGACATCCCCCACGAACATTTTGAAGCTTTCTTGCATTCAATGACCATGGATTTAACCGTTCAAGAGTACGAAAGTTATGAAGATTTAATTGAATACGTCTATGGGTCGGCTGCGGTTATCGGACTTGAAATGGTTCCAATTCTTGGTCCGCTGCACAATGATGCATTTGAAGCAGCTAAAAAACTTGGCATCGCATTTCAATTAGCCAACTTCATTAGAGATGTCGATGAAGACTTAGATCGTGGCCGTGTATACCTACCTTTGAAAGAGTTAGGGCAGTTTGGCGTTACCCGCGAAATGTTGGAAGAGCGTGTACTTACTGCTGAAATTGTTGAAGCGCTAAAGTTCCAAATCGCACGTGTGCGCCAATTACAAGCTGAAGCTGCTCCTGGAATCGCAATGCTTGAAGCTTCAAGCCGACCTTGTATAGAAGCAGCAAGTACTTTGTACTGTGGGATCGTTGATGAGGTTGAAAAGATTGGTTACGACATCTTTAATCACCGCGCCAAGACTTCAACGACCCGAAGGATTCGTGTTGCAGGGGCGGCTTTCATCAAACGTCAACTGATTTCGCGCTAAAGTAACAACCTCGGGAGCCCACAAGGCTGAGAGGGTCTGAAATTCAGACCGACCGATTGACCCATCCGGTAATGCGGATGCGGAAAGGATTTAAATATGTCATCGACTTTATTTACTGCCTGGGGCTATCAAGTTTCGATTCTCGAATTCATTGCAGCAACAACATCGTTGGTGGGTGTCTACTTAGGAACAACTGGAAAAAGAATCACTTGGCCTTGGTGGGTTTTAAGCAGCAGCTTGTACGGCGTTTTCTTTTATCAAGTTGATCTTTTTGCAAGTGCCATGCTGCAAATTGTGTTTATTGCCGCAGCGATTTATGGCTGGTTCGGTTGGGCGCCAACGGGTGCGGTACCTGGAACTATTTCAGCCAGAAGCCGAATCACAATTGCTGTTGGAACGTTAGTAAGTGTCGCGGTTTTGTCTCCCGTCCTAGCCGATATCGGTGCAGCAGCAACATGGACGGATGCATTTATCCTGATTGCTTCACTTGTTGCTCAGTTGCTCATGATTTATGAAAAGTACGAGACGTGGGTGCTCTGGCTTATCGTCAATATTGTTGCGACAGCGCAGTACTTGTCGCTTGGATATTGGTTCACATCAGTTGTCTATGCAATTTTTGCAGTTGTCGCCATTATCGGGTGGAAGCGTTGGCGTGACTCTCTTAGCCATTGATGGTCCAGCGGGTGCCGGCAAAACGACCCTTGCCGCAAAGTTGCACGCTGAGTATTTAGTAGATGCAACGGTTCGCACAATCCACATGGATGAGTTGTACAACGGTTGGGAAGATGCCCTTGGACAGTCGCTGACTGATACTTTGCACGCAATTACCTCTGCGCACCTTGCCGGGCTGACACACTCAATCAAGATCTTTGATTGGTACCTAATGAAATTTGCTCGTGAAGAAGTAATTAAACCAACGGATTTCTTGATTCTAGAAGGCGTAGGAGCAGCTCAAAAAGTAGTGCGTGATGTAGGTGCAATTACTTACTGGCTTGATATCGATAATGAAACGGGATTGCAACGGGTGCTTGCTCGAGATGGCGTACAGATTGAAAAGGAAATGCGCCAATGGCAAATCCAACAAGCAATTCACTTTGCTAAGGATCAAACCCGAGAAAATTGTGAGTTTAAACTTACTTCATAGCGTTTTGGGCGCGCCCTTAGGGGCTGAGCACCACACGCTCCTTAAAATTTGCACATGTCTGATCTGACCGGAGAGCTCATTGATGGGCGCTACCAATTGCTACGTCAGGTCGCCAATGGAGGAATGGCTTCGATCTATGAAGCTATCGATACCCGACTTGATCGAAAAGTTGCGGTCAAGATCATGCACTCTCATCTTGCCCAAGATGAAGCTTTTGTCTCTCGCTTTATAAAAGAAGCCAAAGCTGCAGCAGCGTTGTCTCATCCCAACATAGTTGCAGTTCAAGACCAAGGGTGGAATCAAAGTGGGGTTCCGGCTGTCTTCTTGGTCATGGAATTAATTGAGGGACATACGCTTCGTGAATATTTGAATGAACGTGGTCGCTTTGAGATAAAAGATGCGATCAACTATCTGACCCCAATATTGAGTGCATTAGCTGCAGCGCATGATCTGGGCATTGTTCATCGAGATATCAAACCTGAAAATATTTTGGTATCTAAAGAAGGTCGTATCAAAATCGCTGACTTTGGATTAGCTCGCGGCGAACTTATTGGTTCGACGATGACCGCCGAATCCAGTGTGATCTTGGGGAGTGTTTCTTACCTTTCACCTGAACAAGTTCAGCGCGGCATAGCCGATTCACGAAGTGATGTTTACGCAGCGGGAATTGTCGCTTATGAAATGCTCACTGGAGAAAAACCATTTTCGGCAGAATCGCCAATCCAAATTGCTTACATGCATGTCAATGAAGAGATTCCGCGTTTGCGCAGTAAGCGTAAAGACATTCCACAGGCTTTGGATGATTTGGTCGCAAGTTCTACCGCTAAGAACCCAGATGATCGCCCCCGTACTGCGGGAGAATTTTTAGATAAGTTGCAGCAGATACAAATAGATCTTGACCCACGCAAGAATCAAATGGACCTTGGGCTAGACCTTCCGGTTGAACCAATCAGAGAGAAGGCTCGCAAGAAGGAAAAGGTCGTTGCTCCGGTGCAAGCTGTTGAACCTGTCGTAGAAACAACTAAAGAGATTCGCCGTAAGGAAGAAAAGAAACAACGCGCAAGTAAGCGTGTACGTCGCAACCGCAAGGTGGCTTTAGTTCTTGCTGTCGCGCTGGGAATCGGTAGTTGGTGGACCCTAGTTGGTCCAGGCTCTCGAGTTGTTGTTCCTTCAATTGTTGGTGGCAGCTTTGATGAAGCGGTCAATGTAATTTCGCCACTGGGCCTTACAGCGGTTGTTGTTGAAAATAGATTTGACGAAGAGATTCCTAAATCAAAGATCATTGAAAGTATTCCTGCAGGTGGTGGCAAAGTTGATGCCGGTGGAACAGTGAAGTTGATTGTTTCTAAAGGTCCAGAACGATATGCAGTGCCGATGACAACTGGATTAACTCCAGAGGCTGCACAAATTGCGCTTAAGAAGTTACCACTAGTGGTTGGAACAGTAACGGAAGTTTTCAACTCTGATATTCCAAAAGGCTTTGTGATTTCTTCATCGCCTGTAACTGGGACTTCAGTTAAGCGGGATACAAAAGTTAATTTGTTGGTTTCTAAAGGAATTGAGCAAATAGCACTGGCTTCATATCTTGGAAAGAGCGGCGAGCAAGCTTTAAATGAGTTAACTGAAGCAGGTTTCTCGGTAGAGGCTGGATATGCATTTAATGAAAATGTTCCAGAGCTAGCGGTCATTTCTCAAAATCCAGCAGGTGGAACAACTGCCAATAAAGGTGGCAAAGTTACGATTCTTATCTCTAAGGGTCCGCGCAACACTGTTATTCCAAAGACTGTGATCACAATGGAGGCAAAGGCTGCGCAACAGATGCTTGAAGCCCTTGGCCTAAAGGTGAAAGTTGTATCCATCGGAAACAACAAGAAAAAGGTAGTTAAGAAAGTTTCACCTGCGGTCAACACCACAGTGAAACGTGGCAGTTTGGTAACGATTACCGTAGGGTAAGCCAATGCCTACGCCAGTTAAGAAGCCGCGCATCGGCGCTCACACCCCTACAACTGGTGGAATGGCCAAACGATCTATTGCATATGCACAAGAGATTGGCGCTGAAGCAATTCAAGTTTTTGCATCTAGCCCCCGAACCTGGGCGATGCCAGAGGCCAAACCAGAACTAGATGATGCATTTAAAATCAAAGCCGCAGAATTAGATATTGAAACCTATGTGCATGCACCGTTTTTAATCAATCTAGGTTCCCCCACTGAGGCAACATATTTAAACTCTTTAGCTTCAACTAAGTATTCGCTGCAACGTGGCGCAGAAATCGGCGCACTTGGCGTTGTGATTCACACAGGATCTGCCGTAGATGTGGATCACGTCGAAAAGGCCTGGAAACAAATTCACGAAGGAATGATGCCGATTCTGAACGCACTTGGTGATGACGCTCCTTACCTTCTTCTGGAACCAACAGCAGGGCAAGGCCAAAGTTTGGTCAAGAAACTAGATGATCTAGAAATGTATTTGAAGGCACTTGAATACCACCCAAAGGTTGGAATTTGTTTAGACACCTGCCACGTCTTTGCTGCCGGTCATGACATTTCAGTCAAGGGTGGCATGAAAGCAACGATTGATTTGTTGGTTGAAGTTGCCGGAATCGAACGTTTCCAATTGGTCCATGCCAATGATTCGATGGATGTGTGCGGAGCTTTAAAAGATCGCCACCAAAATATCGGTGATGGCCATATTGGAGTTGATCCCTTTAAAGAACTACTTTCGCATCCAGCTGTGGCCAATGCGCCTCTAATTCTTGAAACTCCAGGAATGGAGCCAGAACACGGCAAGGAAGTTGCCCTACTGAAGAAGTTGCGCGGCTAATGACTGCTCGTCATCAACTTCAGTTAAAGCTTGCCCCATGGGCCTTGATATCAGTAGCTGCCGCTTGGGGCTTTGCTTTTGTTGTCATGAAGGATGCCATCCAAAGACAAAGTGTTAATAATTTTCTCTTTACTCGCTTTGCTTTAGCTGTTTTGGTCATGCTTTTGATTCGCCCGCAAACGATTAAGCATTTCAATAAGGATTTATTGCAGCGGGGATCTTTGGCGGGCATCTTCTTGGGTTTCGGCTATATCTTTCAAACTCTGGGATTAGAGCGAACAGGTGCAGCAATTACCGGCTTTATTACAGGTTTATACGTTGTCCTAACGCCGGTTCTGGCTTGGCTTGTACTGAAAGAAAAGATCACTCGCTTTGTCTGGCTGTGCATCATGGTTGCAACTGTTGGTTTAGGTTTGCTTTCGATCCGAGGGTTTTCAGTTGGAATCGGTGAAATGCTTGTTTTGGCTAGCGCATTCTTCTTTGCCGCCCACATTATTGCTTTGAGTAAATGGTCTTCGGGTCGCGATGTTTATGCCATGACAGTTGTTCAGTTAACAATGTGTGGATTATTGGCGGGTATTGCATCTATTCCTGGTGGGTATTCAGCGCCACCAGATTCTGGAGTTTGGGCGGTAGTAATCTTTACCGCAGTCTTTGCAACTGCAGTTGCCTTTATCGTTCAAACTTGGTCGCAGGCCCATATGAGCGCAACCAAAGTTGCAGTCATCTTGACCATGGAAGTTGTTTTCGCGGCAGTCTTTGCAATCTTTTTCGGAGGCGAAATACTGACGCTGCAAAGTGCGATAGGCGGAGTTTTAGTAGTCGTTGCCATGTATTTGATTGTGCTGAAGGAACAGAAGTAGGCTGATGTAATGGCAATTGATCTTAGAAGTGACACTGTAACTCGACCATCCGCAGCAATGCGAGAAGCAATTGCCCATGCACCAGTTGGTGATGATGTTTACAGTGATGACCCAACGGTTAATTCTCTTGAAGAACGCGTCGCTGCCATGTTCGGCAAAGAAGCCGGGTTGTTCACACCAACTGGCTCACTTGCCAATCAACTTGCTATTCGTATGTTGGTAGCCCCCGGCGAAGAGTTAATCGCTGAAACAAATAGTCACATTGTGCGCGCCGAACTAGGTGCCGCGGCAGTCTTTAGTGGAATCACTACACGCACATTTCCGGCAAAGCATGGTTTGCTAAAGGCTGCAGATGCCCTTGAAATTGCACGTCCCGACAGCGGTCCTTATCTAGTTTCTTCAACCGCTATTGCGGTTGAAAACACCCACAATTTTGGTGGCGGAACCGTTCAGCCAATCACTGAAATTGCAGCTCTTCGCAAAGGTGCAGATCAATTGGGACTTGCTCTTCACTTAGATGGAGCTCGTATCTGGAATGCTCATGTCGCATCTGGTATTTCATTTATTGAATATGGAAAGTACTTTGACACTATTTCAGTGTGCTTGTCCAAGGGACTGGGCGCTCCAGTTGGATCAATCATGCTTTCAACCAAGGATCGGGTTGCAAAAGCTCGAATTTGGCGTAAGCGCTACGGCGCAGGAATGCGCCAAGTTGGTTTGCTGGCAGCAGGTGCGCATTACGCACTTGATAACAATATTGCACGCCTATCCGAAGATCATCGTCGAGCTCAAGAGTTAGCTAAAGCAATCGCTGCAATTGATTCTTCACTTATTGATCCAACAACTGTTCATACAAACATTGTTGGTTTGGATCTAGCAGTACTTCCGATTACCGCGGCAGAGTTTGCTACACGTTGTAAGGATGCGGGTTTGTGGATTAGCGCGCTTGGCCCAAAGTATGCGCGATTAGTAACTCATTTAGATTTTGATGATGCGCAATGCGCCGAAGCCATTGAAATTTTAAAGAAAGCCCTCGTGGCTTAAAAGCCACTGCTTCTTATCAACACCGTAAGCATAATTTCCTAACGCTCCCCCGGTTTTTACAACTCGGTGGCAAGGAACAACAAGCATGATTGCATTATTGGCGCAGGCACTTCCCGCAGCTCTGACTGCAGCAGGGCTTCCGGCTTTTTCAGCAAGGTCGGCATATGACCAGGTTTTGCCTGGTGCAATCTTGCGCATTGCTTTCCACGCCGCTTGTGAAAATGCAGCTCCAGGTTGGCGTACTTGAATGCCATTTAGCGCAGTTAAGTCTCCATCAAAGTAATCGTTAACAAGATCTGAAATTACTGGAATTGATTTAACAACCTTGACATCTCGACCGGCTTTAAAGGCTGAAACAGTTGAAAGATTTGCACCGATAAGAATTTGATCATCGGCTAGTAAATTGAGGGTGCCAACAGGTGTCTTATGAGAAGTTACAAGAAGCGGCACTGTCCAAAATTAGCAATCGCGCAACATTTCAGCAACTAAAAAGGCGAGCTCAAGTGATTGAGCATGATTAAGGCGTGGGTCGCACGCAGTTTCGTATCGTGAGGCTAAATCCTCGTGCGAGATCTGCTCGCCGCCGCCAACGCACTCGGTAACGTCATCACCAGTAAGTTCGATGTGAATTCCGCCTGGATGTGTACCCAAAGCTTTGTGAACTTCAAAGAAACCCTTTACTTCATCCATTACGTCATCAAAGCTACGTGTCTTGTACCCAGATGGTGCTTCGTAGGTATTGCCATGCATGGGATCGCATACCCACAGCACCTTGGCACCTGATTTTGTAACACCGTCAACAAGTGCCGGCAAGATTTCGCGGATGTTTTTTGCACCCATACGAGTAATAAATGTAATGCGACCAGGTTCGCGGTTTGGATCTAACTTGTCGATTAGTGCAAGTGCATCTTCAACGGTGGATTTAGGCCCAAGCTTGATTCCGATTGGATTACGAACCTTTGCTGCAAAGTCCACGTGTGCACCATCTAGTTGACGTGTTCGTTCACCAATCCAAATGAAATGTCCTGAAACATCGTAAGCATCACCTGTACGTGAATCGATACGGGTGAGCGCTTTTTCGTACTCCATGATTAGTGCTTCGTGGCTGGCAAAGAAATCTACTGACTTGAAACTTTCAGGATCTACTCCTGCAGACTTCATAAAAGATAAGGCGCGACCGATTTCATCAGCCATTTTTTCGTAGCGATCGCCAACCTTTGAATCCCGAATAAATCCCTTGTTCCATTCGTGTACCTGTCGTAGATCTGCGAAACCACCTTGTGTAAACGCGCGAACTAAATTCAGTGTTGCAGCAGATGTGTTGTAAACACGGACTAAACGCATTGGATCTGGTGTTCGTGCTTTTTCAGTAAATTCAATGTCGTTAACCGCATCTCCACGGTATGCCGGAAGAGTTACCTCTCCACGAGTTTCAAAATCACTTGAACGTGGCTTGGCAAATTGTCCCGCCATTCGGCCGACCTTGATTACAGGAAGACTGGAGTAATACTGCAAAACTGCTGCCATTTGAAGAATAGTTTTAATTCGATTTCGAATTGAATCCGCAGTTGCAGCTACAAAAGTTTCTGCGCAATCTCCACCTTGTAACCAAAATGCTTTGCCTTCTGCAGCCAACGCGATTCGAGCTTTGAGATCATCACATTCACCAGCAAACACAAGTGGTGGCAACGCTTTAAGTTCGGCTACAGCAGCCTTTACTTGTGGACCATCTGGTCCACCCGGCCAGGTTGGTTGCTGAGCAGCAACAAGGCCAGGTGTGAACAGATTGTCTAAACGTGTGCTCGGATTCGAGTTCATTGGAGAAGTCTAGAGAGTTCAAAGGTCATTGCGCGGGGCAATTATCCGAAGAAGATCTCTGATTCCTTGTATAGCTCCAAAGGTACGGTCTTTAGCTTTTCAGTGGCAGTTGCCAATGGCACGCGAGCAATATTTGTACCGTGCAGCGCAACCATCTTGCCCCAGTCACCTTCGTGTGCAGCTGTGATTGCATGCAAGCCAAAGCGAGTAGCAAGAACGCGGTCAAATGCAGTTGGAGTACCGCCACGTTGGATGTGACCCAATACAGATGTGCGCGCTTCCTTGCCTGTCTTCTTTTCAATCTGGCCAGCTAGCCAATCACCAATACCTGAAAGCTTGACATGACCAAAGGCATCAAGGGTCTGATCCTTTGTGACCATATCGCCATCTTGAGGAATTGCACCTTCGGCAATAACAATGATTGGTGCATAGTGAGACTTAAAGCGTGACTCGACCCATTCACAAACTTTTTCCACAGAGAACTTTTGCTCTGGAATCAAAATACATGTTGCACCGCCTGCAAGCCCAGAATGCAAAGCAATCCAACCTGCGTGACGTCCCATTACTTCAACGATCAAGGCGCGATGATGTGATTCTGCAGTTGTGTGCAGACGATCAATTGCTTCAACTGCAATGTTTACTGAGGTATCAAAACCAAATGTGTAATCAGTGTTGTTTAGGTCGTTATCGATTGTCTTTGGAACACCGATGACCTTGACGCCAAGCGCGTCTAGTTTTGTTGCAACACCTAGAGTGTCTTCTCCACCAATTGCGATTAACGCATCGATGCCAGCTTTTTCAAGATTTTCCTTAATCTTTTCGACGCCACCCTCGATCTTGAAAGGGTTGGTACGTGATGAACCAAGGATGGTTCCACCGCGCGGCAAAATTCCGCGAGTTACTTCGATGTTCAAAGGCATGGTTAGACCTTCTAGAGGTCCCTTCCAACCGTCGCGGAAACCTACAAACTCGTGACCGTACTCTTTAACACCTTTACGAACTACGGCGCGGATAACCGCGTTAAGACCAGGGCAATCTCCGCCGCCAGTGAGGACACCAATACGCATGATTTACTCCAACAATTTTATTGTTTGTTTATGTGGCTCAAATACTTTCCGCCACCTGTGGTCAACGCTGACTGGCACAGTCTAGCCTTGCCCCATGGCTAATCGACAACTCATTGCCGGCGTGGATTCCTCAACACAATCTGTGAAGGTTGTGATTCGTGATGCTCACACGGGTCAATTAGTGCGAGAGGGACGAGCATCCCACCCCGACGGTACCGAAGTGGATCCGGCACATTGGCTCACTGGATTACACGCAGCTTTTAAAAATGCTGGTGGTTTAGATGATGTCGAAGCAATTTCTATTGCAGGACAACAACATGGAATGGTCGCATTAGATTCTGATGGCGAAGTTATTCGCCCAGCACTTTTATGGAATGACACGCGTTCGGCAAAGGAAGCTGACGATCTGAACCGTGAAGTCGGTGGCGATCATGTAATTGCGCGAAAAGTTGGCTCTAAATTAGTTGCATCATTTACTGCATCCAAGATTCGCTGGATGGCTGATCACGAACCTGACAATGCTTCACGTGTTGCATCCATTGCATTGCCCCACGATTGGCTGTCATGGCAATTGCAGGGCGGTAAGGATTTATCAAAGTTGTTTACCGATCGAAGTGATGCATCTGGAACTGGTTATTTTGATCCCAGCACTTCACATTATCGAGAAGAGATTGTTCGTTTAGCTCTTCGTCATGATCAGAATTTCACACTTCCGCGAATAATTGAACCATCACAATTTGGGGGAACAACCCTTGCTGGTGTCCCAATTGCTGCTGGTGCTGGCGACAACGCAGGTGCGGCTTTGGGTTTACAGGCACAACCCGGCGATGTTGTAGTTTCATTGGGAACAAGTGGTACAGCATTTGCAGTCTCTGAAACCCCAACCCATGATTCATCCGGCGCCGTTGCAGGATTTGCCGATGCAACTGGTCGCTATCTGCCGCTTGTCTGCACATTAAACGCTGCACGCATTTTGGATGCTGCTTGTCGCATTCTTGGAAAGACTCATGATGAGGTTGCGCATCTGGCCTTAGCTGCAAAACCTGGTGCTAACGGACTAACTCTTTTGCCGTACTTTGAAGGTGAACGAACCCCTAACCGCCCTAAGGCAACTGGTGTTTTTGCCGGTATGAACCTGAATAATTCAAACCCGGAAGATATTGCGCGAGCAATGGTTGAAGGAATGCTGGCAGGTTTAGCTGATGCAGTTGATTCACTTGTTGCGTTAGGTGTCGGCATTAATCGAATTCTGTTAATCGGTGGAGCTGCAAAAAATCCGGCAGTGCCTGTAATTGCAAGTGCGCTCTTTGGCCGCGAAGTATTGGTTCCACCTGCCGGTGAATACGTTGCAAATGGCGCAGCTAAGCAAGCAGCCTGGGCTTTACTTGGTCAAATGCCAGCCTGGGATTTAGGTGAAGTTGCACATCACAACAGCGGTGCAACACCTGAAGTAATGGTTAAGTACAAAGAATTAAAAAATCAGACCGAAAACTGGTGATTAAACGGTAACGCGAACGCCTTTACCGACTATAACAATTCCGCCATCGCTGACAGTAAAGCGTTGACGATCGCGTTCTAGATCCACACCGATTTGTGCACCTGGATCAACGATCACGCTCTTATCCAAAATAGCTTTACGGATAATGGCTTTTTCGCCAATACGTACATTTGGCATCAATACTGTGCCTTCTACTATCGCTGCTTTTCCAACTGAAACATCGTAGGAAACAACTGATCCATGCAGTATTCCGCCAGCCACGATCGAACCTGCACCCACTATTGAATCATGGGCAGATCCACCTTCGCTGAACTTTGCAGGTGGCAGTGACGGTGGGTTAGTTAGCAATGGCCACTCACGGTTATACAAATTAAAAATTGGGTGAACGGATACAAGATCCATATGTGCGTCGTAGTAAGCGTCAATTGAACCTACATCTCGCCAATAACCCTTGTCGCGTTCAGTTTCACCTGGAACGACATTGTTTGCAAAGTCATAAACCTTGGCCTGACCTTGCGAAGTTAAATAAGGGATTATGTTTCCGCCAAGATCATGACGAGATTCAATATCTTCTGAATCCAAAATCAAAGCTTCTTCCATGACATCACGCTTGAAAATGTAGTTACCCATCGACACTAGTGAAAGTTCAGGATGGCCAGGCATTGCCGGTGGATCAGCAGGCTTTTCATGAAAAGCCTTAATCGTGATTCCATCATCGGCTAATTCAATGACACCGAAATCATGTGCTTCAGCGCGCGGCATGCGTATAGCTGCAACTGTTACCCCTGCCCCAGTGTCTAAATGTTGCTGAAACATCTGCATCGGGTCCATGCGATAAACGTGATCCGCACCGAATACCAAAACATGCTTTGGATCTTCATCATGAATCAAATTGAAGTTTTGCAAAATTGCATCAGCGCTGCCGGTATACCAACGTGGCCCAAGTCGCTGCTGGGCAGGCACTGGCGTGATGTAATTTCCAAGAAGTGATGACATGCGCCATGTTGTTGTGATGTGACGGTCAAGTGAATGTGACTTGTACTGAGTCAGTACAGCAACTTTTAGCATATTGGCATTAGCCAGATTGGATAAAACAAAATCAACTAAACGATATGAGCCACCAAATGGAACTGCAGGCTTGGCACGATCTGCTGTAAGCGGCATTAAACGCTTTCCTTCGCCACCAGCAAGAACGATGCTGAGCGGAAGTTGCAGTTTGGCCATGTCTTAACGATAGCCTTTCACCCTTGTCCGAGGAAGAGGCTCTCAAAGATATGACCGCGTTGAAGGTTGGAATCGTTACCAAAGAATGGCCACCTGCCATCTATGGTGGCGCTGGAGTGCATGTCTATCAGTTAACGCAAGCCCTTCGCACAATCAATGATGTTCATGTCGATGTCCACTGTTTTGGTGGTCCGCGCGATGATGCTTTTGGTTACTCATTGCCCAGTGGTTTTGCAGATGCAAATCCTGCCGTCCAAGCCTTGGCGATCGATCTTGAAATGGCTACACATCTTGGTCATGTAGATGTTGTTCATTCCCACACTTGGTATGCAAACATGGCTGGACATATTGCTGCGCTGCAACACGGCATTCCACATATCGTTAGCGCACATTCTTTAGAACCTTTACGTCCTTGGAAAGCTGAACAATTAGGCGGCGGATATCGCATTTCTTCATGGGCTGAAAAAACAGCATACGAAGGCGCAAGTGCCATCATCGCAGTTAGCGATGGAATGCGCGCTGATGTTCTAAAGGCTTACCCATCAATTGATCCGGCAAAAGTTGTCACAATTCGAAATGGTGTAGACACCATTAAATTTGCACCAAATCTCGATCAAACCGTGCCTGAAAGTTTTGGAATCAGCGGACCATATGCAATTTTTGTTGGACGGATTACGCGTCAAAAAGGTTTAGCCCATCTTTTGCGTGCTTGGAAAGATGTACCGGCGGAATTTGGCTTGGTTTTAGCTGCTGGATCTCCTGATGAAGAGGGAATCGGCAACGAAGTTGCAGCCTTGATCGCTGAACTTCAATCAACCCGCAGCAATGTGTGGTGGATCAAAGAGATGCTCCCCCATGATCAGTTAACTGCGATGCTTACCGCAGCAGACTTATTCATCTGTCCTTCAATTTATGAGCCACTTGGAATCGTAAATCTAGAAGCCATGGGATGTGAAACCGCAGTCCTAGGTTCTCGTGTAGGCGGTATCCCAGAAGTTGTTGCTGACAAGGAAACTGGCGAGCTAGTTGATTACAACGGCGAAGCAACACCATTTGAAAAAGCTTTAACCGAGTCCATTACTCGTTTGATGTCACAACCTGAACTACTGAAGAAATACGGAGCTGCAGGTCGTCTGCGTGCTCAAAAACTATTTGGATGGGATGCTGTTGCAGCGTTGACTGTAGATCTCTACCGCAAGGTGATTGGATAAATGAGTCGTAAATCGCTGTTTCACTTCGTTTTGGTTGGCTTTTTGTGGGGAATTCCTTACCTTCTCATGAAGGTTGCTGTTGAAGATTTTCCACCTGCAGCCGTTGTTGCTGGTCGCACTTTGATTGGCGCGTCAATCTTGATTCCTATTGCCATTTATCGCAAGAAGTTTAAAGGTGCAGTGCTTGGATTTAAATATGTTGCTTTTTATGCCTTGCTCGAAATGATTGGCCCGTGGATTTTAATCACGACCGCAGAACAGAAAATTAATTCAGGCCTTGCAGGATTGCTTGTTTCGACAGTACCAATCTTTGCAACAATCATTACCTCACTAAGAGGCGACCATTCTGTGTGGCAGTTCAAGCGAATCGTTGGAATTGTTGTTGGATTCTTGGGATTAATTTTGGTCGTAGGTATCGAGAGCATTACTGGATCCAGCGATCCACTTTCAATTGCAATGGTCATTCTTGCATCTATGGGTTATGCCTACGCCGTGATAATGGTGACCTCAAACCTACCTTTGGTAGATGGCATTGCAATTAATGGTCTTGCCATGGCACTAACAACAATCTTCTGGGCGCCAGTTGCAATCGCTCAATGGCCTTCAAGTTTCTCAATGAACTCAGCGCTTTCACTTATTGCACTTGGAATATTTAGCACTGCATTCGCATTTATTCTGTTCTTTAAACTAATGGATGAGATTGGCCCGGCCCGTGGATCTTTAGTTACTTACTTGAACACTGCTGTAGCCGTAGTTCTAGGTGTGATTATTCTGAAGGAGCCGTTGACTGCAGGAATTATCCTTGGATTACCTTTGGTATTAATCGGTTCATATCTAGCCAGCAGAAAGAGCCAAGTAATTTAGGTCTTACTTTTAAGTCCTGTCGCCGAACCCAAGTTTTGCAAGAAGTTTTGGATCCTTTTGCCATTCCTTTGAAACTTTAATGTGAAGTCCAAGGAAGATTTTTGCCGCAAGTGCGCGCTCAATATCTGCGCGAGCTCGAATTCCGATTTCCTTTAATCGAGCGCCTTGATGGCCCAGCAAGATTGCTCGTTGGGTATCGCGCTCTACGTGAATAGTTGCATGGACATCAAAAAATGGGCGGGAGCCCTTTTCTTCGCGCTCACCAAATTCATCAATAGTTACAACAATTGAATGCGGAAGCTCTTCACGAACATCCTGCAGCGCAGCTTCACGAATAAATTCGCAGATTAACTGTTCGATTGCTTGATCACTAGTTGTTCCTTCAGGATAGTACTGAGGACCTGCCGGCAGGTTATTTCCAATAAGTTCATTGAGAAGATCTACTTGATCATGAATTGCCGCTGATACCGGAATGATCTCATCCCACACAAAGCCTTCGGCAATCTTCATTATGCCTAGCAAGCGAGCTGCTAGTTTTTCTTTTGAAATCAAATCTGTTTTTGTTATGACTGCGAACTTCTTTGCCTTGGGATGCTTAGCAATTTCAGCAGCAATAAATGTGTCTCCTGCGCCAGATGTCTCATCAGCTGGAATACACATGATGACAATGTCGACTGAATCCATGCTCTGATCCACAACTTGGTTTAGGCGTTGCCCTAATAATGTCTTTGGCTTGTGAACTCCAGGTGTATCCACAAGAACTGCTTGAAATTCAGGGCGGTGAACTATTCCACGAATCGCAGTACGAGTTGTGTTTGGGTGATGTGAAGTAATTGCAATCTTGCTACCTACGAGTGCGTTAATCAAAGTCGATTTTCCAACATTTGGGCGGCCAACAATGGCAACAAAGCCCGAACGGAAATCACTCATAGGCTTATTCTCTCATTAATTAGCTCCCACAAACTCCACCGCATCTGCCACAGATGTAACGATCTCGGCTGCGCGCTCACCAATTAAGCGATGACAACCTTCGCTTGTGGGTGAATTAATTGGTCCTGGAATTGCCATCACTGGGCGAAAGATCTCTGCAGCATCACGTGCGGTGCGTAATGAACCACTGCGAAATGCGGCTTCAACAACAAGAGTCGCTTTCGATAACGATGCAATCAAACGATTACGGGTTAAGAAGCGATGCGGAAGCGCGCGGTGTCCTGGCATGAACTCGGTAACAATTGCTCCTGATTCACAAATTTCGACAAATAGTCGCGTATTTCCAGCAGGATAATTAATGTCAATTCCAGATGCGATAACTGCAACTGTCACACCTTCTGCAATCAGTGCGCCTTTATGTGCATAGGAATCAATTCCATATGCTCCCCCACTAATTATTGCCCATTCACGGTCGGCAAAACCTGCAGCAAAGTCTCCAGCTATTCGCGCTCCATAGGATGTTGGATTGCGGGTTCCAACAATTGCAAGAGATGGTTGATGCAAAGCACTGATATTTCCTTTTAGTATCAAAGCGATCGGTGGTGCAGCTAGATCATTGACCTGTTGGGGCCAATCTTCATCAACTGGAGTAATCAGTCGTGCTTGATGTTCATCAATGATTGCTAAAACTTGTTCCCCGCTCATCTGACGAATTTCGGAAATAAGCTTCTCATTTTTAAGCGAGTCATACCCGCCAGACATTAATTTTTCATACACAGCAAGTGCGCCTTTTGTAGAAATTTCGGAGGACCAAAATGGATGACCTGCCTCTATTGCATTAAACAGCGCTGCGCGTGCTAGTTGTTCTGTCACGCTTCGACCTTGCCTCTCATGGTGTGAGCGGCCATAACATTTTCTAAAGTTGGTGTTGGGTTATTGTGCAGATCAGCAAAGCTCCAGGCGGTACGAATGATCTTGTGTAAACCGCGGGCAGTAATGTGTTCACGATCTAGTTCATCATGTAGAAAATTCATTGCACTTCTTTCAGGCTGAAACGTTGAACGCAAAGCACGTGCCGGTATCTGCGAATTCAAACTCCAGCCCATTCCAGCAAAACGTTTTTTTGCTACCTCTCGTGCTGTAATCACTCGGGTGCGAATTACGGTGCTGCTTTCTCCTAATTCATCCCGTGCCATATCCACACGTCCAACAGGATCCACTTGAACTCGCAAATCAATTCTGTCCATTAAGGGTCCCGATAACTTTCCCAGATAACGCCTGACCTGTTGCGATGTGCAGGTGCAGTTATGGCCGCGTCCAGTGAACTTTCCACATGGACAAGGATTAGCAGCTAAAACCAAAAGAAACTGTGCTGGAAAAGTTAAGTTTCCGACGCTACGCGCGATCGTTATGGTTCCGGACTCCAATGGTTGGCGCAACGCATCTAGAACACCAGGCCCACATTCTGGTGCTTCATCAACGAATAAAACACCGTAATGTGCAAGTGAACATGCACCGGGTTTGATCGCATGCGATCCGCCACCAACCATCGCGATGCGCGTAGTTGTGTGATGCGGGGAGACCATTGGCGCAAGTAGCGATAAGGGTGAACGTTGAGTCAAAGTGCCGGCGATTGAATGAACTGCAGTCACTTCTAGTGCTTGATCGATGCTTAGCGCGGGCATGATTGTCGGAATTCTTTCGGCAATCATGGTTTTTCCAGCACCTGGTGGGCCAATCAACAAGATGTGATGTCCCCCAATAGCAGCAATCTCTGCCGCTAAACGTGCGGTTGATTGTCCGGCAACATCTGCAAAATCCAAACGGGTATCGGTTTGTTCCCACTGTAAATCAAACTCTTGTACTACTTCGCGCTCTCCAGTTCGTAACCAGCGCAGTACTTGCTTTAAGTGATGCATCGGAATAATTGTCATGGCTTGCATCAATTGTGCTTCTTCAAAATTTGCCGCTGGAACTACTGCGGTTCGAACTCCGGCCTTGTACGCCGCCATAAGCGCAGGCAAAACACCACGAACCGAACGAATTCGACCATCTAAAGAAAGCTCACCCAAAAACAAAAGATCTTCAATCTTTTCTGTTGGAACACTTTGATGGGCTGATAGCAACGCAATACAGATTGCCAAATCAAAACTGGAACCGCTTTTTGGCAACCAAGCCGGTGATAGCGAGACGGTGACTTTTCGATTGGGCCACACTTCCCCACAATTTACAATTGCGCTGCGAACTCGTTCTCTTGATTCTGTAAGTGCCGCATCTGGCAAACCCAGCAATGAATAACCCGGAAGCCCATCGGCAATATCAACTTCTACTGTGACCAAATGCCCTTCTAGACCTAAGAGCGCTACTGAACTCGTTAAGGCCAAGGTCATAGCAACTTCTCGCGGTATTCAATTTCATGCGAACCATTAGCTTTTACAAGTACAGCTGCAACATCTATTTGATATTCACATCCCAGACATCCATGCGTAGCTAGCCAGGCAAGTGCCAACCGCTGCATGCGATAAGCCTTGTCTCGATTAATTGCTTCAAATGGATGTCCGAAAGCAACCGAGCTTCGGGTCTTAACCTCTACAAATGAAAACACGCCAGTTGGATACAAGGCGATAATGTCGATTTCGCCTTCACGGATCCGCCAATTGCGTTCGATAACTTCGATGTTTCGATTGATCAGAAATTGTGCAACAGCTTCTTCGCCTTGTGCACCGGTAATTTGATTGCTCTTTGTCTTCATGATCAGAGAGGATAAATACCCGGATCACGGCTTCTTTAAATCCTTGATCTACTTGTGGATTAACGCTGCAATATTGGCAAAGGAGCGACGATGTTGTGCACAAGGTCCATGCTCATTAAGGGCTTGGGTGTGGGCTGCAGTGATATATCCCTTGTGGCCAGCAAAACCATAAAGTGGGAATTCACGATCCAATTCGCGCATGATGCGATCTCGCGTTACCTTGGCAATAATTGATGCAGCACTAATTGAAACTACAACTTGATCGCCCTTCCATACTGCAAGGTTGGGAACTCCTAAGCCTTCGATGGCATATCCATCTGTAAGAACGTATGCGGGTTCAACACTTAATCCTTGTACAGCACGACGCATCCCATCCAGGTTTGCCGCATGGACGCCGCGCGAATCAACTTCATGCGCAGGGACAATTACAACACTTACTGATACAGCAACTTGATGAATTAAATCAAAGACCGCATCGCGCTTGGATTCAGCAATTTCTTTCGAATCCCGCACAACTGCTAATTCGGCAGCAAAGGGATCATTGAGAACAACGGATGCGATTACTAAGGGACCTGCACACGCACCACGACCAGCTTCATCAACACCTGCAATCGGTGAGATTCCGGCACTGGTTAAAAGCTGTTCAATAACCTTCATAAGGTTACTTATTTAATACATCAACTCTTGGAACATATGTGATGTTCTTAAAGGGCCAGATGATGCCAACAACTCGTCCGCTGACCTTGGACAAAGGTATGAAACCCTTATTGATATCGTCTTGGTGATAGCGCGAATCAGCACTTGCTGCTCGGTGATCTCCAAGCACCCACAACTTGCCTTTGGGAACAGTCACATCAAAGTTCATTTCTGATGGTTTGTTTCCAGCAAAGATGTACGGCTCAATGACTTCAACCCCGTTAACGCTCAAGTTGCCGGCTTTTGTGCAACAAACAACACGGTCGCCGCCAACACCAACAACACGCTTAACCAAATATTGCTTGGCAGGATTTGGAAGAACGCCAACTGCAACCAATGCGCTCTTCGCCTTGGCAACTAACTGGTTTGTTGTGCTGTCATATGGTTCAGGAAGCCAATTATCTGGATCGCGGAACACGACTACATCTCCACGCTTAATGTTGTCTGAAATAAATGGAACCTTGTTAACCGCAACGCGATCTTTAACCTGAAGTGTGTTTTCCATGGACCCAGAAGGAATATAGAAAAACTGCACTAAGAAGCTCTTGATAAATAGGGATACGACTAATGCAACAACTACAAGGATTGGGAGCTCCTTAAGGAGCGATCCCTTATTGCGCATTGAAAAGATTATTCAGCTTTTGGAGCTTCTTCAGTTGCTTCAGCTTCAACCACAAC
>Ga0209770_10000321_pt1 | contig 26830 bp, 24 predicted proteins | sample LauGreSu1BDMLBDD_2_FD_187572 | JGI IMG/M metagenome (GOLD analysis project Ga0209770, IMG submission 187572) | Freshwater lake microbial communities from Lake Michigan, USA - Su13.BD.MLB.DD (SPAdes) (version 2) | ecosystem: Environmental > Aquatic > Freshwater > Lake | place: Lake Michigan, USA...
ATGCAAACCTTCATTTTCTGGGAACAAATCAAGAACTGCTTTATCTGTGCGATAAATATCTTTGGGATCTCCAGATAAAGCCACCCAACGAAATGGGCCTTTTCCTTCACAAAATAATGGGCGAATATAGGCAGGAACAAAGCCTGGGAAGGCAAAGGCGCGTGAGAAGCCGCCTTGACGAGCTTCATCACGGATTGAATTACCGTAATCAAATACTTCTGCGCCCTTATCCATAAAGCCCACCATTGCTTCAACATGTTTTGCCATGGATGCTTGAGAGCGCTTAGTGAAATCTGCTGGATTATCTTTTGCCATCTGTGCTGCATCATGAACGCTGACTCCCACAGGAACGTATGAGAAAGGATCATGGGCTGAGGTTTGATCTGTGACGATATCGATTGGAACATCCATTGAAAGAAGCAGTGGGAAGAGCTCTGCGGCATTTCCTTCGAGTCCAACAGAGAGTGGAACTTTGGCAGCCTTTGCTTTGAGCACACGCTCAACAGCATCATCAACGTTATCTGCAATCTCATCGAGATATCTAGTTTCAATGCGCTTTTCTAATCTGGTCTTATCAATATCAATAACTAAGCAGACTCCGCCATTCATGGTCACAGCTAGAGGTTGTGCTCCGCCCATGCCACCGCATCCACCGGTAAGAGTCAGAGTTCCTTGAAGCGTTCCGTTAAAGCGCTTTTGTGCAACGGCAGCAAAAGTCTCATATGTTCCTTGCAAGATGCCTTGTGTGCCGATGTAGATCCAAGAACCGGCAGTCATCTGTCCATACATCGTTAAACCTAGTTGTTCTAATCTGCGAAACTCTGGCCAGTTAGCCCAATCCCCCACAAGGTTAGAGTTTGCGATCAATACACGCGGTGCCCATTCATGGGTTTGAAAAACTCCCACAGGCTTACCTGATTGCACAAGAAGAGTTTCATCATCTTTTAAGTTAGTAAGACTTTTTACGATTGCATCAAAAGAAGGCCAATTACGTGCAGCTTTACCTGTCCCACCATAGACAACTAAGTTTTCAGGATGCTCAGCAACTGCTGGGTCTAAGTTGTTGTGCAACATACGAATTGCTGCCTCTTGTGCCCAACCTTTAGCCGTTAAATTTGAACCCGTTGCTGCATGCAAAATGCGCGAAGAAGTTGTCATGGGTAAACACTATCGGGGCTTTGAGCGCGTGCAAAGAGGCTAACTGCGCAGGCTTTGGGCCCATTCTTGGTATTTGGCTGAAAGTTCTTTTACTGCTGCAATCTCTTCTACTTTAGAGCGCTCTCCATTTTTTGCTGCATAAAGATCTGCAATGGAGACGTTGTGCGCCGGCTTAGAAATAACTTCAATTTCATCACCGGCGTTTATGTGACCGTCTTGAATAATGCGTAGGTATGTTCCAGGTTTGCCAGAGGCCATAAACTCTTTAATCAATGTTGGTCGCTGCCAAAATCCAGCAAAAACGCGACATGGAATGCGTGGTTGTGAAACTTCAAGGATTGTTGTGCCAATCTTCCAGCGCTCCCCCACAAGGGCACCATTAACATCAATGCCAGAAGTAGTTAGATTTTCACCAAATCGACCGTTAGCAATTGATTGCCCTAGCTCTTTTTCCCACCAGTCAGCATCTTCTCGGGCATATGCATATACTGCTTGGTCATATCCCCCGTGGTGATTGCGATCAACAACAACATCGCCTGTGACTTCTTCATTAGCAAAATGAACAGGACCTGAAGCTGGGCGCTTATCAATTCCAGTTTTACCTTCACTGCCAGTCCATTCACCTTCATGCACAATGCTGGTGATGTTAACTGTAAGTACTTTCACTTTTCTACTTTTCTGGGAAGTGACAAGCTACTTGTGATTTACCAATTGTAAGCAACTGTGGCTCGGTAGTTGCACACACTTCTTGTGCTTTCCAGCAACGTGTGCGGAAGCGACAACCTGAAGGTGGATTGGCAGGACTTGGAACATCACCGGTGAGAACGATGCGAGAAGTCTTGCGAATACGCTCCTGCTTTGGATTAGCTAGAGGAACAGCTGAAATAAGCGCCTTTGTATATGGGTGCTGTGGATTCTCAAAGATCTCTTCGCGTGTTCCGATTTCAACAATCTTGCCCAAATACATCACAGCAACACGGGCAGATATATGTGAAACGACTGAAAGATCGTGGGCAACGAACAAGTAACTAAAGCCAAACTTTTCGCGCAAATCATCAAGTAAGTTAAGGATTTGAGCCTGAACAGAAACATCTAGAGCCGATACTGGCTCATCTAGAACAACTAGCTTTGGACGAGTGACTAGAGCGCGTGCGATACCAACACGTTGGCGTTGTCCGCCAGAGAACTCATGCGGATAGCGATTACCGAATTCACGAGAAAGACCACAGAGCTCAATCATTTCATCGACTGCAGGATCTGAATCATCCTTAGCTAAACCATGAACGATGAGAGGTTCAGCCACAATCTGACGAACCGTCATACGTGGATTAAGGGAAGCGTATGGATCCTGGAAAACAATCTGCATATCTTTGCGGACTGCGCGAATTTCATCGCGGGGCATCGCATGAATCTCTTTACCATCAAAGTAAATCTCACCTGATGTTGGGTCCAGTAGGCGCAGAATCAATCGGGCTGTTGTTGACTTACCGCACCCTGATTCACCCACAAGACCAAGAGTTTCACCTGGAGCGATCTCAAATGAGATTCCATCGACAGCATGAATCTGACCAACGGTGCGCTTGAACATGCCGCGCTGAATTGGAAACTTTTTCTCCAAATTAACAACTCTTAGTAGTGGCTCACTCATTTGAGCACCTTCACAAAGTTAGGTTCATTCACACGGTGGCAACGCACCATGCGATTAGCTGCATATTCTGTCAACTCTGGAACTTCTGTTTGACACTTATCAACTGCAAATTCACAACGCGCAGCAAAAGCACAACCCTTGGGTGGACGTGACATAACGGGAGGTGCACCGGGAATTGTGTAAAGGCGACCACCTTGAACTTCATCCATTTGTGGGATGGATTTCATGAGGCCCCATGTGTAAGGCATGAGTGGGCGTTCAAATAAATCATCTACTGGCGCCTCTTCAACAATGCGTCCGCCATACATAACTGCAACGCGATCACAGATACCAGCAACAACGCCTAGATCGTGAGTAATGAGTAGAACTGCAACGTTTAGTTCACGTGCTGATTTCTCTAAAATCTCAAGGATTTGCGCCTGAATAGTCACATCAAGGGCAGTTGTTGGCTCATCGGCAATTAATAGTTCTGGATTACAAGACAGGGCCATTGCAATCATTGCTCTCTGGCGCATTCCACCTGAGAATTGGTGCGGATAATCATCAACACGCTGCTTAGGATTTGGCACTCCTACTAAGTTCAACATCTCAATGGAGCGCTCTTTGGCTGCCTTTGCAGACATGCGCTCGTGCACGCGAATCATTTCAGAGATCTGGTGACCGATTGTGTAAACAGGGTTAAGAGAAGTCATTGGATCTTGAAAAATCATTGAGATTTCGCCACCGCGGATTTCGCGTAGTTCACGATCAGGTGTTGTTAGAAGATCAATACCCTTCCATAAAATACGTCCCTCTGGATAAACAGCGGGCGGCTTTGGAACTAATCCCAAAATACTCATAGCTGTTACAGATTTACCTGAACCTGACTCACCCACGAGACCAACGATTTCACCTGGATTAAGAGTTAATGATGCACCGTTAATCGCCTGCACAACACCATCGGAGGTATTGAAATGAACGTGCAGGTTATCGATGTGAAGTAGCGGCTGACTCACTTGACTCCTCGTAACTTAGGATCAAGGGCATCGCGCAAACCATCACCGATGAGAACAATTGAAAGAGTAAGTAGAACCAAGACAGAGCCTGGAATAAAGAACACGAATGGCTTATCTGTTAAGTAGTTACGTGAGCTTGAAATCATCACACCTAGTGATGGAGTTGGCTCACGGAAGCCCACACCTAAGAAGGCATAGACAGACTCCGAGAGAATCGCACCAGCAACAGAGAATGCAAGAACAACAATGATGGGTGGAATCGCATTTGGGCCGATGTGGCGCAAAATAATGCGCTTGGTTGTAGCACCAGTTGCTCTTGCCGCTTCAACATAATCTAAAGATTTCACTTGCATAACAGAGGCACGGAATAAACGCGTGGTCGAGTACCAACCTGTAAATACCAACGCTGCCACGATGACCCAGAAAGAAGAGCCAAATACAGTGATAATTGCAAAGCCAATAAGAACGAATGGGATTACCTGCCAAGTATCAATGAATCGGCTAATGATTGTGTCTACCCAGCCACCGAAGTAGCCTGCGATTCCACCTAAAGTAACTCCAACAAAGACTGAAATGACTGTAACAACGATTGCAACCGTCAATGAAAGTCGAATACCAAAGGTAACGCGGGTGAAAATATCTCGACCTAGATCATCTGTTCCTAGCCAATGTCCATTGGACCCAGGTCCGACCAAGATATCTGGCCCTAGATCATCGTATTTCCAACCACTGATGAATGGCCCAATGATTCCAGCAAGAATGAGAGAAACAAGAATTGCTAATCCAACAATTGAAATCTTGTTACCAAAGAAGCGCTTGCGCACATCTTGCCAATAAGAAAGTGAAACAGGTACCTGTTCTTCCATAGACATTAATGCACCGCCTTAGCATCTATCTTGATACGCGGATCAATCAAGGCATAACTAAGGTCAACGATCAAATTCACAAAAGCTCCGAATGAGATGACCACAATGGCGAGTCCAAGTACAACTGGTGCATCTTGTGACAACGCAGAATCAGCAATAGTTGATCCCATGCCAGGCAATGAGAAGACCTTCTCCGTCTGAACTGCAACACCAAAGATTGCAATCAAAGAAGTTCCATACACAGTTACCACTGGAATGAGAGCATTGCGAAGTGCGTGGTGGAACCACACACGCCTTGCAGATAATCCCTTAGCAAAAGCAGTGCGAATGTAATCAGCACGCAGAACTTCTAGCAATGATGAGCGAAGCATGCGTGCGATAAAGGCTGCATCAACAACTGCAACCACCAGCGCAGGCAGAATCATTCCCTTCCAACTATCAGTAGGAATGACTCCTAGCGCCCAGGTTTGCGGCCACGGTTTAAAGAAGTTGAGCCAATCCCATCCCATCTGAAATGGAAGTACTCCGAAAAGATATTGAGCTAAAAGACCTGAAACGAAGACCGGAATACCTTGAATACCTACTGAAAACACTGTTCCTATGCGATCGCCGAGGGAGCCGCGCTTAATTGCGCTCGTTAGACCTACAGCCAAAGCAATAATTAATTGGAAGAGAGCTCCCCAGAAAAGCAGACGAGCACTTGTTGATAGACCATCTTGCAAAATTGTGTTTACAGATTTGTCATTCTTATATGAATATCCAAGGTCGCCTCGAAATAGATTTCCCCAGAATCGGAAATACTGAACATAGGTTGGCTTATCTAATCCATATTTTCTCTCGATGTTATCCAGAATCTCTTGAGGCAAAGCCTTCTCGCCGCTTTTGAGTGAGATTGGATCGCCAGGAATAATGAAAAAGAGAGCAAACATCAAGGTAACCGCAGCCCAGACCACCAAAAGGCTCTGGAGCAGGCGCTTGATTGTGTAAGTAAACATTTCTCTCAATCTTAGTGGTGTTGCAAGTTAAATAAGAAATTCATGAGCTACAAATCGAAGTGAGGGGCTCCCTTTCGAGAACCCCTCACCTTAAAGAACGTAAATTAGTTCTTTACGATTTGATCGTAAACAATCATTCCAAGTGGAGTGATTGGGAATGTTGTTGTGCTTGCAGCAAGCACAACAGCTACTCCGCGGTTTACGGTTGGAACCATTACAACGTCAGTCTTTAGAGCTTGTACCTCAGCGCGACGGTACTGGCTCTCTGCAAATGACTTGTTAGTTGAAGAGCGTGCTGAATCAACAAGAGCATCAAATGCCTTGCTGTTGTAGCGCTCTAGGTTGTCTCCATCAATTGTCTTTGAGTGAAGAAGTGGGTACAAGAAGTTGTCAGCAATTGGGTAGTCAGCGAACCAACCACCACGAATGATCTGACCCTTACCTGAACGCATCTTTGAGAAGTAAGTTCCGTCAGCTGCGAATGGATCGAGCTTTGCAGGAATTCCTACATCCTTAAGGTTTGCAACAATGATTGATGCAACCTTGTCCCAGCCAGCGCCATCGTTGTATGAAAGACGGATTGCTGAAGGTGTCTTGTTTCCAAGTGCTAACCACTTCTTGTAATCAGCCTTTGCACCATCTAGGTCGCGACCTGAAGTTAGTCCCTGTCCAGCTCTAAAGCCTGGGATACCTGGTGGAAGTAGGCCTGATGCAGGCTTACGAATACCTTGGTAGATAACTTCTGAAATCTGGTTCTTATCAATTGCCTTTGCAATTGCTGAACGGAGCAACTTGTTCTTTGTTCCGCCAACTGTTGGATCTTCCCAGTTGAAACCCCAGTAGTCAGTTCCAAGAACAGTCTTTACACCCTTTGTTCCCCACTTAGTGAGAAGTTCTGTGTATCGACCTGCTGGAATTGGACCGTTGTCGCACTGACCTGATGCAAATGCATTGTATGCAGCGTTAACATCAGAGAAAATCTTGAAAGTAATCTTTGAAAGAGTTGGAGCTTTTCCACCGAAGTTAGGGTTTGGAACGATTACAACTTCGCCACCTGCACGCTTTGTAATTGCCTTTTCCAACATGAATGGACCATTTCCAACAAGCTTTGTTCCATCTTCTTCAACCTTGTCAGATGCTCCGACCATTGAAGTTGGGATAGGTGAGAATACTGAGTGGCTAACAATTGCTGGCCAGTCTGCAGTTGGGTTTTCCATCTTAACTGTAAGTGTCAAAGCCTTGTCATCTGCAACTACTGATGACGCAGGGAATGCAGCCTTACCAGTTGAGTATGCGTTCATACCCGCGATGAAGTCACCGTGGTATGCAACCTCTGAAGCTAGCTTTGAATCAAGCGCGCGCTTCCAACCGTTGACGAATGATGATGGAAGAACTGCTTCTCCGTTAGAGAACTTAAGGCCCTTCTTAAATGTGAAGACCCAAGTCTTTGCACCATCTTTTGTAGCCCACTTTGAAGCAACTTCACCGTAAAGGTTTCCGTTTGCATCAGTATCTGTAAGACCATCAAAAAGCATTGTTGCTGTGTTTGCACCAACAAGAGTTGATGTTAGAGCTGGATCAATATGATCTGGCTCGCCTGCGCTGAAGTTCTGGCAATCAATATATGCAGGTGTTGCAGCGTTAGCTGATACAACTGTTCCACCGACTGCAAGGGCGAGAGCTGCTAGAACTGCAACGCTCTTTCCTAGTGTCTGTACCTTCATGTAAACCATCCTTTAAATAACTGCGATGACGAGGGTCAAAGCATTGAATTGAAGCCATAAAGGCTCCGAGGGTGTGCCTACTCTAGGCGATATGCCCGATATTCCCAAGATTCATGCGTAAGGAAAGGGTTACAACTAGCGTAAATGGGCCTGTTCATTAAGGGTTCGAAGCGCTCGTAATCCATCACTTGGCCACACAGAGACTGTGGTGATTGAGCAAGGCGAGATGTCTATGTGAAAAATTGACTCTGCTGGTGCACCAACAACAACTTTTGCTGCAGATTTAATCGTTCCGTTATGTGTAACAACTACTACACGCTGTCCTGGATATTCAGATGCAATCTGAGAAAGTGCTGCATCCACACGCAATGCAACTGAGTCGTATGACTCACCTTCAGGCGGTGCAAAAGAAGTTGAACACACCCATGAGTTGTAATCTGCTGGGTAGCGCTCTTTTACTTCATCTATGGACATTCCATCCCAAATTCCAAAGGAGCATTCAAGCCAAGCATCTTCAAAAACGATAGGAAGACCCGTTGCTTTTGAAATTGCTTCGGCAGTCTGTGTTGTGCGCTTGAGAGGTGAAGCAATGATTACCTCTGGATTAAATTTAGCTATTGCCGCTGCAACTTTTTCAGCTTGACCTAAACCAATATCGGTCAGCTCTGGATTTAAAGGGCCATCTCCAGAAAACTTCTTCATCGGAGTCAAAACAGTCTCACCATGTCTAATTAAGAAAATTGTTGTTGATTCTTCGGGGTTAAGCAGGCGCTCAGTTAAGTAGTTTTGGCGCACAGAGATGATCTCTCCCCCACCGCTTTGCTCATCCAATGCCTTATTTGCAAGACGATCTGCATGTGAGTTTTCATCACGTGGAATCCAGGTGTATTTAACTAGCGATGCAGTGTGAGCATTTCGGGCATCACTGGCTAATTTTCGCATGTCTGCATGCTTAATCTGCCAGCGCCCAGACATCTGTTCTACTACTAATTTGCTATCCATCTTCACATCCACAGTTGCTTGCGGATCAAGGGCGTTAATGGCAGTTAAACCGGCAATGAGTCCGCAGTATTCAGCAACGTTATTTGTTGCAATTCCAATGAAGTCATAAAGCTCTGCAATGATTTTGCCGTTTTCAGTAATGACTGACCCATAACCTGCAGGTCCAGGATTGCCGCGTGAACCACCATCTGCAGTTAATGAAAAATGACGTGCCATTTACTACGCTCCGCGCACCAAGATGCAGCGGCACTCTTCACAGCGCACCACTTCATCATCAGCCAACTCAGAAATTCGCTTGAGCTCCACAGTATTGATTGAAAGGTGACAACCCGTGCACGCACCAGCAACCAGTGCAGCCGCACCTGTTCCATTATTCGATGCTCGAATTTTTTCATATAGCGCAACAAATTCACCAGAAACAGATGCCAGAGTTTGACTGCGTTCTTTAGCAATACTTTCTAGTTCGCCATTTATCTTTGCGAGCGCATTTTCTTTACGGATATTGAGATCATTAATCTGTGCGGTGAAATCAGTTTCTTGGTTTTGCAGATCTGTGATGCGGGCCTTGATTTCATCCACTCGCATCATGATCTCTAGCTCTACTTCTTCTAGTTCGGCTCGACGTGCATTAAGGGTCCCCACTTCATGTTGAAGTTGTTCCAACTCTTTAGGAGATGCTGATCCGCCAGAAAGACGGGCTTCATCACGGGTAATGCGCGTAACTATCTGTTCAACATCAGCCTCTGCGCGCAAGAGTTCACGTTTAACATCATTGAGTTCAGTCTCAGCGGCAATGCGAAGGTCACGAGCGTTATGAGATTTGGTTGTAGTTGTTACTAGCTCTGCAATTTCAGGAAGAGTTGAAGCGGTGTGGTTGAGTGCGGTGGTTTTCTGGTCAAAAGCTGCCACATCAATAATCTGACGTTGATCACTTGGGCTGGCTTTCATTTGCTGCAATCAACCCCTTCGTAAAGATCTGGTGGGCGCTGAGGGTTTCGAACCCCCGACATTCTCGGTGTAAACGAGACGCTCTACCACTGAGCTAAGCACCCTTTGTACTGCTATGAGTACTGGTGAATCTTACTTCACCATAGTTAAATCGCTAAATCCCGCGCTTAGAGCGCAGCAATTGCCGCCTTGTAATCAGCGATATTGCGAGCATCGCCAAGACCATTGACTACCTGCCAGCGCAAGATGCCTGCTTTATCAATGACGAATGTGCCACGCGTTGAACAACCGCGTGATTCTTCAAATACTCCGTATGCCTTAGCAACTGCGCCATGTGGCCAGAAATCTGCAAGGACTGGGAACTTATAACCTTCAGCTTCAGCAAATGCACGTTGTGCATACATAGGATCACATGAGATTGCTAGCAGTTGCACGTTATCGTTTTGGAATGCTGCTAGATCATCACGTAGTGCACAGAGCTCACCTGTGCAGATTCCTGAGAATGCAAAAGGATAGAAAAGCAAAACTACATTCTTCTCACCCTTAAAAGATGAAAGTGAAATCTTCTCACCATGTTGATTGAGAACTTCAAAATCTGGAGCGGCTTGGCCAATTGTTAGAGTCATAGCGGCAAATCTATCGTTTACCCGCTTTACGTGCCACCAGACGAGTAGCACTCCAGTCAGCTGCAATTGATAAAGATGATGTCTGGCTTAAGCCAGCAGTGGGGGCGGCATCTTGAATATCACTGGGTTCAACATGTCCATCGCGACCAACCTTGGGAGTTAATACCCAGATAGGTCCAGTCTCACTTAAATAAGTAAGAGCATCCATTAATTCATCTACAAGATCGCCATCACCATCGCGCCACCAGATAATTACGCCATCAACTACTTCATGAGCATCACTATCTACAAACTCTGTTTTAGTAATGGCGCTAATCGATTTGCGTAGGTTTTCATCGCAGCCTCCAGAACGGCCGACCTCTAGAACTAGGTCACCCTCCTTGAACCCCATACGCGCTGGCACAGGCTAATTCCACACAATGAATGCCCCTTGCACAAGAGATATGGCTAGTCCATTTCGACTTACTGGTCAGTTCAGGCAAGAATAGGCACCATGAGCGAAACCTTTGAGGCGCCCGATCAGATTATCGACCAGCTAGTTGATACCGACCCTTCAGAGACGGCGGAATGGCATGCATCCTTTGATGCCGCTCTAGCAAATGCAGGTCCAGTACGCGCTCGCTATTTAATGTTGAGTCTTTTAAAGCGTGCCCATGAGAAAAAAATAGGCATTTCTGACCTTCGTACAACTGATTACATGAACACAATTTCTCCAGAACATGAACCAGCTTTTCCTGGTGATGAAGGTATTGAGCGCAATATCCGTGCGATGAATCGTTGGAATGCAGCGATGATGGTGCACCGTGCACAGCGTCCAGGAGTTGGCGTTGGTGGGCACATCTCTACGTATGCATCATCTGCTGCACTTTATGAAGTTGGTTTTAACCACTTCTTCCGCGGACAAGATCACCCAGGTGGCGGAGATCAAATCTTTTTCCAAGGACATGCAAGTCCTGGAATGTATGCACGTGCATATCTTGAAGGACGTTTAACTGAAGATCAGTTAGATGGTTTCCGCCAAGAACTCTCACATCCAGCTGGTGGACTTTCTTCTTATCCTCACCCACGTTTGATGCCAGATTTTTGGCAGTTCCCAACAGTGTCAATGGGTATTGGACCAATCAATGCTATTTATCAAGCGCGCTTTAATCGTTATCTCCACAACCGCGGAATCAAAGACACAAGTGATCAACGCGTCTGGGCTTTCCTTGGAGATGGTGAAGTAGATGAAGTCGACACATTGGGTGCTATCGGTTTAGCAACACGTGAAAAACTCGACAACTTAACCTTTGTTGTGAACTGTAATTTGCAACGCCTTGATGGTCCGGTTCGCGGAAATGGCAAAATCATTCAAGAGCTTGAATCAATCTTTGGTGGCGCTGGTTGGAATGTTATTAAGGTGGTTTGGGGCCGCGAGTGGGATCCACTATTGGCTCAAGATCGCGAAGGCGCACTTGTTAACTTGATGAATAAGACTTTAGATGGCGATTACCAGACCTTTAAAGCTGAATCTGGTGCCTATGTTCGTGAGAACTTCTTTGGTCGCGATCCTCGCACTGCAGCAATGGTTGCCGACTGGTCTGATGAAAAAATTTGGGGCTTAAAGCGCGGTGGACATGACTATAAGAAGTTATTTGCTGCATACACCGCAGCAACTCAAGACAATGGTCGCCCAACAGTTATTTTGGCTAAAACAATTAAGGGCTGGACTCTTGGATCAAGCTTTGAAGGTCGTAACTCCACTCACCAGATGAAGAAAATGTCACTTGAAGACATCATGCAATTCCGTGACACTTTGCATCTAGATATTCCAGATGAGAAGTTAGATAAATACTTACCTCCATACTTAAAGCCAGCCGCTGATTCTCCTGAAGCTTTATATCTAGCTGAACGTCGCGCAGCCCTTGGAGGATCTATCCCCCGCCGCCGTGCAATTTCACGCCCACTTACTCAACCTGATGATTCTGTCTATGAGTCAGTCAAGCGCGGTTCTGGTCATCAAGAAATTGCAACAACGATGGCATTTGTGCGCATGCTCAAAGATTTAGTGAAAGATCCTGGACTTGGTGCACGTATTGTTCCAATCATTCCGGATGAGGCCCGTACATTCGGTATGGACTCATTGTTCCCAACGTTAAAGATTTACTCACCTAATGGTCAGCAATATGCAGCAGTAGATCGTGAATTGATGCTCTCATACAAGGAATCAACTACCGGTGTGATTTTGCATGAAGGAATTAACGAAGCTGGTTCTGTTGCATCCTTTACTGCAGTGGGCTCTTCTTATTCAACACACGATGAACCAATGATTCCTATCTACATCTTCTACTCAATGTTTGGTTTCCAGCGCACAGGAGATGCTTTCTGGGCTGCAGCAGATCAGTTAGTACGCGGCTTTGTAATCGGTGCAACTGCAGGTCGCACCACACTTAACGGTGAAGGTTTGCAGCATGAAGATGGTCATTCACCACTTCTTGCTTCAACTAACCCAGCTGTGGTTTCTTATGACCCAGCCTTTGCATTTGAACTTGGACATATTGTTAAAGATGGTTTGCGCCGTATGTATGGCGAGAATAGTGAAAACATTTATTACTACGTCACTGTTTATAACGAGCCATATGTTCACCCAGCTGAGCCTGAAAACCTAGATGTTGAAGGTCTGCTCAAGGGTATCTATCTCTATTCTCCTGCAGCTAAATCACGCAAAAAATCCGCGCAGATCTTGGCATCAGGTGTTGGTGTGAACTGGGCACTTAAGGCTCAGCAGCTTCTTGCCGATGACTGGGGCGTTAAAGCATCAGTTTGGTCAGTTACATCGTGGAACGAACTTCGCCGTGATGGACTTGAAACAGATCGCCATAATCTTCTAAATCCAAATGATAAGAAGCGTGCATATATTTCACAGAAGCTAGCTGGTCACAAGGGTCCAGTTATTGCCGTGAGTGATTACATGCGCTCTGTGCAAGATCAAGTTGCACCATGGGTTGATGCACCTTTCTACTCACTCGGTACTGATGGCTTCGGATTATCAGATACACGCGGTGCACTTCGCCGTCACTTCAAAGTTGATGCTGAATCAATTGCGGTTGCCGTGTTGCAGCAACTAAGTAATCAAGGCGATATCAAGAAAAGCATTGTCACAAAGGCAATGGAAAAGTATCGTATCCATGATGTCTCAGCTGCAGACGCTGGCAATACCGAAGGCTCAGGTTGATCTCACGAATTGCAATTAGCGATATCTCCCCCGCGGTTTACTTCGGTGGAGAATTTTTACCTGTTAAAGCAGTAGCTGGCGAGACTATTCAAGTTAGTGCAACAGCTGTCATTGAGGGCCATGAAAAACTAGGTGCCCAAGTTGTTTTGCATGATTCAAAAGGCAAAGTTGTATCTCGCGTAGATATGAAAGAAACCTGGCCTGGGACGAATCGTTATGAAGGTTCAATTACTATCCCTGCGCAAGGTGATTACTTTTTCGTCGTTGAAGCAGATAGCACATCCCAATATCGCACGGTCTATGGATCAACTGAAAAATACCCAATCCGTGCTGATCGTGAACGCGCGCTTTCTGGTGCTTGGTATGAGTTCTTTCCACGCAGTGAAGGCGCAGTGAAAAACGCTGATGGAACAGTTACATCTGGAACTTTTGTAAGTGCAACAAAGAGATTGCCTGCAGTTGCAGCCATGGGCTTTGATGTTTTATATCTGCCCCCAATCCATCCCATCGGTGTTTCCCATCGCAAGGGACCCAATAACTCATTAACGGCTGGTCCTAATGATCCTGGTGTGCCATGGGCTATTGGTAATTCAGATGGTGGCCATGATGCGATTAATCCAGCACTTGGAACAATGAAAGATTTCGAAAACTTTGTTTCAGCAGCAAAGAAGGCTGGCTTAGAGATTGCATTAGATCTAGCACTTCAAACTTCGCCAGATCATCCGTGGGTGAAAAGTAATCCTCAATGGTTTAACAAGCGTGCCGATGGAACTATTGCTTATGCCGAAAATCCACCCAAGAAATATCAAGATATCTACCCCATTAACTTTGATGATGACTATGAAGGTATTAGGGATGAAGTTCTACGCATCATCCGCTTGTGGGTTTCTAAGGGCGTAAAGATCTTTCGTGTTGATAATCCACACACTAAGCCAGTTCACTTCTGGCAGGACTTGCTCGATATTGTGCGCAGAGAGAGCCCAGAAGTAATCTTTTTAGCTGAAGCTTTTACTGCGCCAGCAATGATGCATGCACTTGGTAAAGCAGGCTTTCATCAGTCCTATACATATTTCACCTGGCGCACCAGCAAGTCTGAGCTCACTGAATACGGCCGTGAAGTTGCGCAACAAACTTCTGCATTCTTTCGTCCCAATTTTTGGGTCAATACTCCAGATATCAATCCTTTCCATCTACAAAGTGGCAATCCAGCAATGTTTGCATTGCGCGCAGTTCTGGCTTCAACTCTCACACCTTCATGGGGAATGTATGCAGGGTATGAAATTTATGAGCACCGACCATTTAAAGAAGGCGGCGAAGAGTATTTAGATTCAGAGAAGTATGAAATCAAGGTGCGTGATTGGGATGGTGCAACTAAGAAGGGTCTGACTCTGGCACCATTCATCACTCAACTCAATGCAATTCGCAAAGCTAATCCAGCTCTTCAGCAACTGCGTAATCTCGTATTTCACAACACAGAATCTGAAGCCATCATCGCTTACTCAAAACGTGAAGGTAAGAACCTGATTTTGGTTGTTGTAAACCTTGATCCCTCTTTTGCTCAGGGCACCATTGTTCATTGGGATATGAACGCACTAGGTCTTGAAGGCACATTTGCCGTTAAGGATCTCCTTGATGGCAAGAGTTTTGATTGGTCTGAGCATCAATTCATTCAACTCGATCCCACTCGCCCAGTCGGCAAAGTCGCTCACATCTGCCAAGTGAAGCTTTAAGAAATGGGAATCTTTTCCAGATTTACTAAGAAAGATTCAACCCACCTTATTCAGCCTGCATCCTTTCTTAATCCACATTCAACTTTAGGTGAACTTGATCTGTATCTCATTGCCGAAGGTCGCCATGAGCAGCTATGGAAAGCATTAGGAGCACATGTCCGCCGAGATGATTCAAATGAGCTTCTAGGCACTGCTTTTTCAGTATGGGCACCTAATGCACAAGCTGTTTCAGTCATTGGTGATCATAATTTCTGGGATAAAAACACACACCACATGGTTCGCATTGGTTCCTCTGGCATCTGGGAAATCTTTATTCCAGATATCGGAGTTGGAACTAGATATAAGTTTGCAATTTGTGGCATCGATGGACGCTGGGTAGATCACGCCGATCCAATGTCGCGGGCTACAGAAATTCCTCCACTGACTGCATCGATTGTTGAAGAGTCAACGTATGTGTGGAGTGATTCAGAGTGGATAAATAAGCGCACAAAGTTTGAATCATGGCGCTCTCCTGTTTCAGTCTATGAAGTGCACTTGGGGTCATGGAAGTTAGGTCTTTCATACCGAGAACTTGCAATTGAGTTAGTTGAGTATGTTCGAGCACAAGGATTCACTCACGTTGAGTTCTTGCCAGTAACTGAGCATCCATATGGGCCATCGTGGGGTTATCAAGTAACTTCATTCTTTGCACCCACTTCACGCTTTGGCTCTCCTGATGATTTCAAGTTCTTAGTAGATGCACTTCATGCTGCTGGCATTGGAGTCATTCTCGATTGGGTCCCTGCACACTTTCCAAAAGATGAATGGGCTCTGGCTAAATTTGATGGCACCGCACTTTATGAGCATGCCGATCCACGTTTAGGTGAACACCCTGACTGGGGCACGCTTATTTTTAACTTTGGGCGAAATGAAGTCCGTAACTTTCTAGTTGCAAGTGCGCTCTATTGGTTAACCGAGTATCACATTGATGGATTGCGTGTTGATGCCGTCGCTTCCATGCTTTATTTGGACTACTCACGCAAAGAAGGCGAATGGGTGCCAAATATCAATGGTGGCCGTGAGAATTTAGAAGCAGTTCAACTGCTCCAAGAAGCTACTTCCACAGCCTATAAAACCCACCCGGGCATCATGATGATCGCCGAAGAATCAACTGCATGGTCTGGTGTCACTCGTGACACTTCATCTGGCGGTCTTGGCTTTGGATTTAAATGGAACATGGGTTGGATGCATGACACATTGCAGTATCTTCAACACGATCCTATCCACCGCGTTTATCACCACAATGAAGTAACTTTCTCAATTCTCTATGCCTGGAGTGAGAACTTCATGCTCCCGCTCTCCCATGATGAAGTAGTCCATGGGAAAGGCCAGTTAGTAAACAAGTTCCCTGGAGATCGCTGGCAAAAGACTGCAACACTGCGTGCTCTATATGGATTTATGTGGGCGCATCCAGGTAAGAAGCTTTTGTTTATGGGAAGTGAATTTGCTCAAAATGATGAGTGGAATGAAAGCGCCGGACTGCAGTGGTATTTAACTGAATATGGTGAGCATCAAGGTGTTCAAAAGTGTGTTGCTGAAATAAACGCTCTTTATAAAAAGCTTCCATCACTTTGGGAGAAAGACACATCTCCTGAGGGCTTTACGTGGCTCGTTGGAAATGATGGAGCAGCAAACGTTGTTGCTTTTGCTCGTTGGGATGATCAAGGCACTCCTTTCGTCGCAATTACAAACTTCTCCCCTATGCCACACGAGAACTACTCCTTGCCATTTCCAACTACTGGCACATGGACCGAAGTTCTCAACACAGATGATTTAGCATATGGCGGCAGCGGAATTACAAATGAACCTGTAGCAGTCAATGATGGGGCGCAACTAGTTGCACAGGTGAGAATTCCACCGCTTGCGACTATTTGGTTTAAACGCTCTTAAGGGCTTTCGCGAAAAAGGGAACTGTTAGCAAAAGAACCGCTGGAATGATTAAGCCGATTGTTAGCGAAGTAGCTTGAGCAGTCCAAGCAACAATCCACTTCAAAATGAAAGCCAAGATGATGTTTGCAACCCCGATATGGCCAATAACTACGCTAGCAGGGTGTTTTGAGCGGGTATTTGCCGCAGCCATAAACGTCGGTCCAAGGAATGAGCTTCCAAGACCAGCAAGTGAGAACCCGATACAAATAACTAGAAACGCCATATCTTGATTAGTAGCAAAGACCGATCTTGCTAAAAAGACACTCCCAAGGAAAGAAGAGCCAGCCAGCAGTGATGCATGGACTGCTAAACGCTCTAATGAAAATCGTGGTACTAAGTAGTGAACGGTGAATCTTCCAAAAATCATCCACACTGTGAAGAGAATATATGGCAGCGTGTTAATGCCACTCTTAATTCCAATTTCTTCCTTGGTGTAAATAGCGGACCAGTCACCAAGCGCGAACTCTAGAAAAATCGCACAGATAAGGCCAAATGAAACCATTCGATCAAAAGAGAACCCTGAGAACAGTTCTTTGATCTTGTAATCAACATCTATATCTTGATTAGCCTTGAGAAGCTCTGGTGCAAGAGATTTGATCACTACGGTCTGAATCAGGAATATAACTACCGTTAAAACTCCCACATGAAGATGCAGTGAGACTCGGTCAACGAGAAATCCTGATATCAAAGCGGTGAGTAATGCACCGGCACCCCATACTCCGCTCATCTGAGTAATAATGAATTTTCCTGTGCGATCTTGGTAATTAAAGCCTTGAGCATTGATTGAAATATGAAAAGCAGATATTGCAGCACCAAATGCGATATTTGCAAAGAAAAATATGAGAGATGAATTGACAGTAGTAAGAATTATCAATGTTGCCATAAGAAAAAAGGAGGCGGTATAAAGAACTCTCTTAACACCGATTCTGTGAACAACATGTCCAATTGTTAGCAATGAAATGAGTGAACCTAAAGCGCCAGTACTAATCAATGAACCGAAGCCACCATTAGTTAGCTTTAACGCCTCTTTAACTTCTGGAAAGCGCGGAATCCAGGACATGATTCCTAGACCAAATGTGAAGAAGAGAATTCTTAAGTAATTGAGCTCTTTTTTGGGGGTAATTATGCCCATCTTAGAAGAGGGCGTTCGCTAGTGCGCTGCGAGCTGCAGTTAAGCGTGGATCTGCTGGATCAACTAAGGCAAAGAGTGAAAGAAGATGTTCTTTGGCTTTATTGCGCTCATCCCCCGCACTTTCTTTGACTGCATGCAAGAGACGAGTAAAGGCTGCTTCAACTCCACCATTTACTATCTCCATATCAGCTGCCTTTAACTGCAAGGACAAATCCGTGGGATTATCTGTGGCTTCTTTGATTACTGCATCTAATACCAAACCGTCGGTACGAATGAGCAGTTGAGTTTGCGCCAGACCTAACTTTGCAAAAGAGTCTGCTGGCTTTCTAGCTAGCAACTTCTTATAGGCAACCTCTGCAGTAGCAAAGTCTCCAGCTTCTAGAGCTGTAACTGCCTCTTCCTCTTCGGGTTCGATAATTTCAACTGGTGCATCACCAACGCCTTGTTCTGCAGCTAGCGTCAAGACTTTATCCAGGACAAGGCGAATCTGTGCCTCTGGATATGCCTGTTCAAACAAAGGCACAATCTGCTCATTTATCAATGCAACCGCGTAAGGAATCTTTTGTGTTTGCAGGGCCTGTGCAACTTGAGGCTGCGCATCGATATCAACTCGTCCCAAACTCCAAGCACCTTTATAACTAGTTTCTAGCAGCCCCATCACTCTCAACATCTCAACAGACTCAGCGCTGCGCGGTGACCAACAGAACAAAATGACTGGACGTGTTTTTGATAGAGGTAAAAATTCTGATGTTAAGTTCGCAGCAGTGACTTCGACTCCTGGAGTCGGTCCTGCTGGGGCGCTCTTTGGTTTACCTAATGAGCTCAGATCAACTGCTTGTGCAAAATTAGGTGGGTTGCTCACGTTGTAATCCTACTGGGCGATGAGGTCAACGCCAGAATCACGCCGATGGGGCAAAATCTCTTCAACGTAGTTATCGGCAGCAAACTCCAAGCCCACATCAGTGCCCTTTTGTTCACTTAAATACCAGCGGTTTTCAAGGATTTCATGGAACATCTGAGCACGCTCAACGCGACCACGCATCTGCTCTGGGACACGGTTAATGATTGGTTCAAAGACTTCTAGAAACCACACCTTAGCCATCTCAGTTACTGACATAGCCGTGTTTTCGTGACGGGCACGATAGCGATCAAAAGATGCAAGTAAGCGTTTGGCTTGTAGCTCTTCAGTTTCAATTCCCATTAACTCACGTAAACGTTGTGTGTGATAACCAGCTGCAACTAAACGAGGCTGGAAAGATAGAAGCTGTGTGTCACCATCGATGGTGATTGAAACTTCTTCCACAGCAAAACCTAAATCATGTAACTGGCGCATAGCGCGCTCCACTGCATGTCTATCTTTAGGGTCAAGTAGCTGTCTCTCTTTAAGGGCTGACCAAATTCTGCGGTAGCGACGAATAACAGCCTCGGCCGCGCGCACTGGATCCATACCGGGATATAGAACACCAGATAAACGTAGATCTTCTAATTCAGCTGCAACGTTAAACATTGCAATATCCAAATCATGTTCTCTCTGACCATCGCTGAGAGATTTTTGAAACTCTCCCGTTTCAGCATCTACAAGATAGGCAGCAAAGCCTTCAGCATCTCGGCGAAATAAAGTATTTGATAGTGAGCAATCGCCCCACCAAAAACCTAAAAGGTGTAAACGAACAAGAAGCAGCGCAAGAGCATTTGCCATTGTATTTATGTCATGAGCGGTGACTGAACCAGATAGCAGAACTCGATATGGCAATGAATACGGCAAGAAACGAGTGACTATCGCGCAGGGAAGTTCCTCCCCAGCAGAATCTGTTCTACCTTCAACAACTGCAATCTGCTCAACGCAGGGTGCATTCAGGGATGTGAGTTCGCGCAAAACCTTGTATTCGCGGTTGGCAAACTCTGACACTGTTTCTTTGACGGCATAGACCGGTGCATCTGCATCAGTGGTCGCTCGAACTAAGCGGACCACGTGGCGAGAAATACCGCGCTTTTCTGCCAGAGCGGGATCCTCTGGCCACTCTTCCAAACTCAGTTGCCACGGCAGGCCAGTAACAGCTGCGATCTCCTCGCCTAATCCTGTTATCCGTAGGGCCATAAGGCTCATTCTTCCCTAAAAATGTGACGGGAAGATGAACACCACGTCTCATACAAGTGAGATAACTATCTTTACAATGCACCTATGGCAATTAAAGAGCGAATTAAGAAGGTTACCAAGCGAACAGCCAAACCTGCACAATCTCCTGCAGATTACGGAGTTGCAGGTGTTCCAATCAATAGATCCCATCCGTATTACTTTGGATTTGTTGCAACGCTAGGTGCACTAACAGCAATCGTGTTAATGCGCGCACTTGCCAGCGTCTCTCAAATATTTATTTTGATCCTCATTGCGCTGTTCTTGGCTATGGGTCTTAATCCAGCAGTTGAAGCTCTGCGCCGTCGCAATATGTCACGTGTTACTGCAGTAACAATCATCTTCACCTCAGTTATTGCATTTGTAATCTTTTTTGCCCTCGTTGTTGCCCCTCCTGTGATTTCTCAGGGAACTCAACTCATCAATAAGGCACCTACTCTTTTAGCTGATTTAACAAATAATGCAACAATCAATAAGCTCAATGATCAATATGGAATTATCGATACCCTACAAAGCAAATTGACCTCAGTAACTTCAGATGGAACATTATTAATTTCAGCATTCGGTGGCGTTATAGGTGTTGGTAAATCAGTTCTTTCAGGGTTTTTCACTTTCCTTACAATCCTGGTACTGACTCTCTATTTCATAACGTCTCTACCTCAGGCCGTTAATCTTGGACTTTCATTAGTTCCAGCTAGTCGTCGAGAACGAGTTGGTCACCTAACTAACGCCATCATTGCTCGAGTGGGTTCATTTGTGGGTAGCCAAATAGTTATTGCAGCTATGGCCTCTGTCTTTGTTTTTGTGCTCTCACTAGTACTAGGTCTTCCTTCACCAATAGCTATTGGAATGATTGTGTTGGTCTGTGGATTAATTCCTTTGGTGGGTCATTTCTTGGGTTGTGGAATTGTCACAATAATTGCACTCACTCAATCAATTGCCATAGGTGTCATCGCTTTTGTTGCATATGTGGTTTATGTGCAAGTTGAAAACTATGTTGTAACACCACGCATCATGAAAAGAACTTTGGCTGTTCCTGGAGCAGTAACAATCATTTCTGCTCTCATTGGTTCATCACTCTTGGGGCTAGTTGGAGGATTACTTGCCGTGCCTGTTGCAGCTTCGATTATTCTGATTTTGGATGAGGTTGTAATTCCTCGCGCTAATAACTCTTAATACTCAAGAGGTAGAGGGCTGGTATCACCAGTAACAATGGTGTTGATTTCAGATAGCACGCGGTGAACAGATGGTTCGCCCAGCCAAAGATGCTTTGCATCATCTACTGGAATTATTCTTAGCTTAGGCACGATTGCAAAGCGCTCTCTTGCAGCATCTGGTTTCAAATAATCATCATGTTCTGGCACAAGGGCAGTTATTGGTCGTGGATCACTATTCCAATACAAAAGCTCTTGATCAGTTGTTGTGCGAAGCGGTGGGCTAAGAAGAATCAAGCCTTGATGGCGTGGATCTTTGGCATGGCGCAAAGCTAGATCTGTTCCAAATGACCAACCAACAATCCAAAGGTTTTCTAACGCTAAAACATCGAAGCAATAATTAATCATTGCTTGAACATCTAAACCTTCTGCTCCTCCATTATCAAATGCGCCGGAGCTTGTTCCGGCCTCAGATGATGTTCCGCGGGTGTTGAAGCGAACAACAGTTATGCCAGCCATAGCAGGTAGGCGGTTCGCCGCTTTCTTATAAACATGACTATCCATCATCCCGCCAGCAGTTGGAAGTGGATGCAGAGTTAAAATCGCCCCTTTTGATTGACCTAAGGGTGATGCGACTTCTCCGATTAAATCCACGCCATCACTAGTGAGAACATGAAACGGTGTGCGAAGGGCCGGCAACACTGTGCTGGGTCTGATTATCTCGGCCATACTTCAAATCTTATCTTCACCCCACTAGGCTTCCAACCATGGCTACTAAGCGCACTCCATCTTTTGATTCACATAACCCTGCAACTGGTGAGGTTGCTGGGACATATCCAATAATGAATGCCAAACAAGTAAATGAAATTGTTGCTCACGCACGAAACGCTTCAGCTCAGTGGCAAAAACTTGGATTCTCTGGTCGAAAGAAAGTTCTTCTCTCTTGGTCTAATGTGATTATCAATCGCATTGATCAGATAGCCGAATTGATTTCCCTAGAAACTGGAAAGCCTGTGGGAGATGCGAAGTTAGAGGTAAGTATTGCTGTTGGCCACATCGGCTGGGCCGCGCGCCATGCAGAAGAAATAATGCGCACTGCTTATCGTGCTCCGGGCTTACTTTTGTCGAATATGTCAGCAACAGTGCAGCGCTCTCCTCTTGGAGTTGTCGGTGTCATTGGTCCATGGAACTACCCCATGTTCACACCAGTTGGCTCAATAACTTACGCACTAGCTGCAGGAAACACCGTTGTCTTTAAGCCCAGTGAATACACACCTGGTGTTGGAATGTGGCTAGAAGAAACCTTTAATGAAGTAGCACCTTTTGCCGATGTCCTAACGACAATTACCGGGTTAGGTGAAACTGGCGGTGCACTTTGCACAAGTGGCGTGGATAAAATCTCATTTACTGGTTCAACTAGAACAGCAAAAATAGTTGCTGCCCAATGTGCAACAACAATGACTCCAGTTGTTTTGGAGTGCGGTGGAAAAGATCCTGTCATCGTGGCCGCTGATGCCAATCTTGAGCGGGCAGTTGATGCAACTATCTGGTCTGCCATGGCTAATGCTGGGCAATCATGTATTGGCGCAGAGCGCGTGTATGTTGATGAAAGAGTGGCCGATAAATTTGTAGAACTTGCTGTCCAGTTAGCAAAAACAATTCATGCTGGTGCACCAGGTGATGGAAACTATGGACCTGCAACGATGCCTTCTCAAATTAAAGTCATTCAATCCCACATTAAGAGTGCAATCAAAGATGGTGGAACATGTGCCTATGGCGGCCCAGAGTCTGTGAAGCCACCATTTGTTCAGCCCGTTATCTTGCTAGATGTGCCTGAGGATTCAGCGGCAATGCGCGAAGAAACTTTTGGACCAACCATCATTATCAATCGCGTGAAGAGTATGCGAGAGGCCATTGATCTCTCTAACGCATCTAGCTATGGCTTAGGTGCAAATGTTTGGTCTAAGCGTCAAGGCAAAAAGATTGCGGCGGAGTTAGCCTGTGGAATGGTTGCCATTAACTCAACGTTTTCTTTTGCAGCCGTTGCTTCTGTGCCATTTGGTGGCGTGAAAGATAGTGGTTATGGACGTGTTCATGGACCTGAAGGCCTACTTGAATACACCTATGCGCGCACAGTAGTTCGCACTCGCTTTAATGTTCCGCTTAATCTTTTAAGTTTTAAGCGCAAAGCTAAAGAAGAGAAGTTAGTTATAACCTTGACTCGTTGGTTAAAGGGACGCTTCGGTTAATAGCGCGGTGCGTTACGTGTTCGTTCAGTATTAGGACGTCGCTTATCTTTCTTTGCCCAACAAGCGTTGTGCCAATGACGTCTACTTTCTTCATCATCTTCTAACCAGGCAACAGTGTGTGGTGTGGCCATTGGAATTACCTGATCACATCCTGGACAGCGATATGGTTTGTTGGAACTAGATCCAGTTAATTTGCGAACTATGTACATTCCTTCATGATGTTCCTCAATAGTTTGACTTGAGGTGGAAATGTCGCGCTCATCACTTTTAGGCCGCTTGTTTTTGGGGTAATTTCTGCGCGGGCTCATACCTATATTTTCTCACATCAATTGCTGGAGTAGTATCTGAACGTGAATGTAATCGAGGTCAAAGGTCTCAAAAAGAGCTACGGCCAGGTGCATGCAGTGCGTGGAGTTGATCTCTCTATTCCAGCCGGTGAAATCTTTGCTTTGCTTGGCCCCAATGGTGCGGGCAAAACAACCACCGTTGAAATCTTAGAAGGCTTTAGAGGTCGTGATGCAGGAGAGATTTCCATTCTAGGCTTTGATCCTCAAACACAGGGATATGCAGCGCGCCAATGGCGTGATCGCATTGGAATAGTTCTGCAATCTGCAGCCGATGCTGGTGATTTAACAGTGATTGAAACAGTGAAACATTTCAGTGGGTATTACTCAAAGCCTCGCAATATTGATGAAGTAATGAACGCTGTTGGATTGGAAGATAAATCTGGCGCACTTATTCGCAACCTTTCTGGTGGTCAGCGCCGACGTTTAGATGTCGCTCTTGGAATTATCGGAAGCCCTGAGCTCCTTTTTCTCGATGAACCAACAACAGGCTTTGATCCTGAAGCACGTAGAGCTTTTTGGGCACTTATTGAGCAATTGCGCGGGACTGGAACAACAATTCTGCTCACCACCCACTATCTAGATGAAGCTGAAGCTTTAGCTGATCGTGTGGCAGTTATTAACAATGGTTTGATCATCGAAGTATCTACGCCGACTGAATTAGGGGGACGTGCTACTGCTCAAGCAGTTGTGACTTGGCGTGATGGCAGCCAGATAAAAACAGAGGCAACAGATAACCCAACTGCAGTTGTTGCTCGCCTGAGTGCCCACTTTGGTGGAGAGATTCCAGAGCTGGCAGTGATCAGACCCTCACTTGAAGATATCTACCTAACGATGATTGGGGGTAGAGATGAATAAGATTCCCAGCGCCCTTACTCTAGGTATTCGCCGCGGTGGACTTGAGATTAGGCAGTTTGCCCGCCAACGTGAGTCAGTTGTCTTTACGCTTTTGTTCCCAGTTATCTTGTTAGCAATATTTGGCTCAGTCTTTAAAGACACTATTGCCCCTGGTGTGACTTTCTCGCAGTACTTTGTAGCGGGAATGATCGCCTCTGGCCTCGTTAATACTGGCTTTCAATCACTAGCAATCACGATTCCAATGGAGCGCGATGTTGGCGGCTTAAAGCGCCTGCGTGGCACACCAATGCCAGCCTCAAGCTATTTCATTGGTAAAGCGATTTTGATTGCAGTAAGCATGATTATCCAAATCGCACTTCTCTTTGGATTTGGACTTCTATTTTTTGGTGTTGAAATGCCAACAGAGTTAAGTAAGTGGCTTACCTTCACCTGGTTAGTTCTACTTGGCAGTGCCTGTTCTACGGCACTGGGTATCGCATTTTCAATTGTTCCAAAGAGTGGCCGCGGTGCCTCCGCTGTTGTTTCACCCATCGTCATCATTTTGCAGTTCTTTAGTGGTGTGTTCTTTGTTTTCACCCAACTACCGACCTGGATGCAACAACTTGCTGCAATATTTCCCCTCAAGTGGCTCACCCAAGGTATGCGCTCAGTGTTTTTGCCTGATTCATTTGCTGCCCAAGAAGTAGCTAAATCTTGGGAGACAGGCAGAACGTTTCAAATCCTTGTTCTCTGGCTTGTGATTGGAATCTTTTTCTCGGTTCGCAAATTTAAGTGGGATCGCGATTAAGCGCATTTTAGGCATCGTAATCACGTTAATGCTGGCATTAGCGATGGTGCCAACCCATGCTGCAACGACGAAAGCTACGCCCGTACCTACGGCTAAAGCCTCCGCTAAACCTTCGGTTTCTGCAAAAGCCACGTCTAAACCCACTGCTACAAAAAAGGCTGTTGTTAAAAAGAAACCACGCAAGAAAGTAACAATCACGCCATCACCAAAACCTAAATGGCCACCGAGTGGATTTAAGGCAAATGGTGATGTCTATGCAAAGATCCCAAATGCAAAAGAGTTAGTCGGAACAGCATCAAATAGCAAGATTTTGACCGCACAGTTAGCCCAAAAGGTTGATGGTGTTGCAATCTGTGAAAAGTATTCATGTGGGGCGGTGCAAGTGGCCTCCCTGGATGGCTGCACGTGGTGGGAAGTTAATGCAAAGTTAGTTGGAGAATCCTCAGCTACTGATAAGACATTGAAAACTTTTGGCAGTATTCGCACTCTTGCAGGCAAAACTACGAGCAAACAGATAACTACAATTTTAATAATCAGTCAGGAACCTCTGGAATTGCGACATGTAGTGACTAATATTTCAGCTATATGCCATAAAGATCCAGCTACAGAGAAAATTCCAAGTACTACTTATAAATCAGCTACAAACTAGCGGTTAGCTCCTGGGACCCATAGTTGGTCCCCAATTTCCTTGTTTGCATAACGCGCCAAAACAAAGAGAAGATCTGAGCAACGGTTTAAGTACTTAGCTGTTAAAGGATTCACGCCTCCACCAAATGCATGGATTGCGGCCCATGTACGGCGCTCGGCGCGACGAACAACGGTGCGCGCAACATGAAGGTGGGCAGCTGCAGGTGTTCCTGAAGGCAAAACAAAAGAGCGCAATGATTCAAGCTCTGAATTGAACTTATCAATCTGCTCTTCTAAATAAACAACTTGAGATTCAAGAACACGCAGCGGTTCAAAGGCGGGTGAATCCACAACCGGCGTGCAAAGGTCTGCGCCAACATCAAAGAGATCGTTTTGAATTCGCACTAATAATGCGCGCACTTCATCAGATAATTCATCAGTTGCTAGAACAACTCCGATTGAAGAGTTGCCTTCATCAACGGTTGCATAGGCCTCAAGGCGTGGATCGTTTTTAGAAGTTCGACTCATGTCCCCCAGTGAGGTTGTGCCGTCATCGCCTGTCTTGGTGTAAATGCGCGTTAAATTAACCATGCCCGTAGCCTATAAGTAGACTGCGGCTATGGCATCTCACGACCGTTTCCGCGTATTTGGCGGCACTCCACTGCGTGGTG
>Ga0209770_10000324_pt1 | contig 26697 bp, 27 predicted proteins | sample LauGreSu1BDMLBDD_2_FD_187572 | JGI IMG/M metagenome (GOLD analysis project Ga0209770, IMG submission 187572) | Freshwater lake microbial communities from Lake Michigan, USA - Su13.BD.MLB.DD (SPAdes) (version 2) | ecosystem: Environmental > Aquatic > Freshwater > Lake | place: Lake Michigan, USA...
CGCAGAACCCGTGCAGGATCACCACGTCCCCGCAGGGAATGCCCTTCGAGTCCAGGTATTCGTCCCACTGCTTGCGGGACCTCCAGTTGTATCCCTTGACCTTCACGCCGCCTATGTAGATGAACGCCTCGGCCTCAAGGTTCCTTGCCACGGATGCATCGCCCCCCTCCAGGGACAGCCGGCGAAAGCCCTTCTCGTGGTTTCCATCTATGTAATGCACCGAGTCGCGCAGCTCGATCCTAGCCAGCTCCTTGCGAAGCAGGATGGTGTGGCTGTCGCTTATCGTAGGAGTGTCCACCTGGTCTCCTCCGAGCACCAGCGGCACCTTGTGCTCATTGCAGTAGTCGACCACCTGTCGTATGGCATACAGGTCGTCGCCCTTCAATTCACGGTTGGCCCTGTAGGCCGACTCCCTGGCCTGCAGGTCTGCGCAGAATACAAACAATGGGGATGGCAAGTCACAGCTCCAGCAAGGGTTTTCCGGCCACGTGCGTCGTCAGGATTATGAAGATTATGTATGCGTACATCACAGAGTTCATTCGTGTTCCTCATCAAGTGGCTTGAGCTTGTGCACGAGCAACAGGGTGCACAGGACGGTGAGGCAGGTTATCAGCACCCATCTCCACAATCCGAGTGAGAAGGCCAGGCAGTGCAGCGAGCTTGTGGCGACGGCAACCTGGGTGCCGAAGCAGAGCGGGCACGATATCAGCTTCTGCAGGAACGACTCCTGCCTGTCGGCCCAGCTCATTATTGCATTTACTGTGATTTCAAAATTGTGCACGCCCCATACGATCATGTATGAGACTCCTCCGAGTGCAACGGAGGAAAGCAGTACTGTAAATAGTTCATTTAGCATGGTCAGTCCTTGAGCACGCGGGCGACGACGGCTGCCGCAAGCAGTATGCCCACGGCCGTGCAAGGCTCCGTAAACAGCAGGACGATGAAGATAACACCCATCAACGCCACTATGGCTTCGTTCATCCGCAATCCTTGCAGTCGGTGTCTTCCTTGGGCTGTCGCAACGACTTAAGCGCCTCTCGGGATATGGTGGACGGCTCGGGCTTGTCCACCAGGACCTCGTCGTATCCCTTCAGGCCGTTGGCTTTCATGAATTCGTCAGCTGATTCCGATTTAGGGGGATTTGTTGCCATGGGTGACCTCTTCGTTCTGCGGTACCTTCCAGTCGCCGACGTTCTTCACGTAGCGAATGTTCCTGTCCTTGTCTCGTTTTTCCTGCAGCAGCCTGTCGGAGGTGTCCTTGATGCCGTTGCAGATCCACACTCCTGCAGCACAGGCCAGTCCGATGGCCAGCGCCGTGACACTTGCACATAGTAGCGCAAGTTCATATGCTATGTCTAGAAACTTCGCGAAAAGTTCCCTGACCCCGTCCGATCCTTGTTTAGACGCCATGAATAACTCCAAGAAAATTGAAGAAGAAAAGCCGAAGCTGAATTTGGACGGCATGGTGCCCAAGTGGGTCGTGGACATGTCGAAGGACATGCACTCCCTTGCCGACATAGAGAAGATAGACGACATGGTGTTCACCATGCCTCCGGCCAAATTGAAGGAAATGCACTCCCGGCTGGACATGGGGGGCTTCGCAAAGTTCATGGAGCGGCAGCTTGAGGCAAGCAAGTCGTCCCCGATACGGCTGACCTCGATGCTCAGGATAAACGGAAAGCCGTTCACCCTGTCCAAGCACAGGTTCTTCGAGCCGCTGTTCTATCCCGACCTGCCCGACCGCACCCTGCTGGTGTGCGCAAGACAGGTGGGCAAGTCGACGCACACGGCGGCACAGGGAGTGCTGCAGGCGGCGGCAATCAACCGGTTCAAGGTGCTCTTCATGGCACCTCAGTTCGAGCAGATACGAAGGTTTTCCCACCAGTATGTGCGTCAATTCGTCAAGGAGTCCTACCTGACGCCGATGCTGCTGGACGACAACTGCATCGACTCCGTCCTGCACAAGACCTTCAAGAACGGATCCGAGATCTGGTTCTCCTTTGCGCTGCTGTCGGTGGACCGCATCCGCGGCCTTGCCGTCGACGGCATACGTATCGACGAGGTGCAGGACCTCAACCCGGAGTTCCTGGACATCGTCAGGGAGTGCATGTCGGCATCTGAAAAACGCTCGGAGATGTATGCCGGCACGAGCAAGACCATCGACAACCTCATCGAGCAGCTGCGCCTGCAGTCGTCCCAGGCAGAATGGTTCATGAAATGCGAGACATGCAATCACTGGAACATACCTACCGTCGAAGGGTCAGGGCCCGGGCTGGGCGTGATGGACATGATCCAGCCGGACGGAATGTGCTGCGCAAAGTGCAAGCGGCTGATAAACCCCGAAAAAGGCCAGTGGGTCCACAAGTTTGCGGACAAGGTTACGCTGTTCCCAAGCTATCATGTGCCCCAGGTGATAGCCCCTGTCCACTATGGCAATCAGAAGAACTGGCGGCAGCTGCTGCTCAAGCGGCAGCTCATGCCGACGGCGACGTTCATAAACGAAGTGCTGGGCGAGGCTTGCGACGAAGGCCAGAGGCTGGTGAGCCGCACTGAACTTGAGGCCGTATGCGTGCTGCCTGCGAATTCCAGGGACAGGGTTGCCGACGTAAACCGCTACACCGACCGCATCCTTGGAGTCGACTGGGGTGGCAAGGGATCGAAGTTCCAGTCGCTTACAGCAGCCGCCGTGGCATGCTATGCGCCAGGCACCAACAAGGTAGACGTCATATTCGGCCATCTGTTCCAGGCCATGATGGATCCGGTCATCGAGACCAAAGAGGTCGTCAAGATAGCCAACGATTTTCAGTGCACCAGCATCGCCCACGACGTCGCAGTCGCCGGAGAACTGCGCCTGAGCATCATGCGTGACCTGGGCGTGCCTGACGATCGGCTGGTGAACTGCCGCTATGCCGGCACTATGGCCATGAAGTCCATGGTGCAGTTCGTGCCTCCTACCGACACGAACCCGAACAGCTACTACAACATGGACAAGTCCAAGATCATCACTGCCATATGCCTCGGCATAAAGAACAGGAACATACGGTTCCCTCAGTTCGACAGCCTGGCGGATGCGGCAGGAGACAACATGATCATGCACTTCCTGTCGGTCTACGAGGAGACCTCGGAAAGCATCTTCGGCGGAGAGAAGCGCTTCATCAAGCGCAATCCCGGAATGCCCGACGACTTCCTGCACGCGGTCTGCTTTGCCGTCATATCCATGTGGCGCAGGTATCCCGAGCTGGTTCCCAACCTGGTGGAGGAGGTTGTGTCCGACGCCGAGCCGGCATCGTTCTCGAACCCCACCACGTACTACTTCGACCCGCTCGACTGATAGCTAAGCGTAAGTTTCAAAACAGATCTACACGGACCTCCGCAAAGGACAACCATTCAGTAGATGCATGAATCTGGAATCCGGAGGGTCCGGTCCTTGAGTCGATGTAAATACTGAATGGTGCCTTTGCGGTCATTGGTGTGGTTGCGATAGCAAAATGCCATCAAGTTATTTTAACCAGAAACAACCTGATTTTTACCAGGCATTTCCAGACCCTGAATTGCTATTCAGGGCATATGTATATTAACACACTAGCGTACCTGCATCATGCGGGTCATAGCCGCCCGGCGCAATGACCGCATCCGCTTTATCTTGTCCACCATCGAGTTCCATATGGGCTTGTCGAAGACCAGCACGACGTTGCCTTCGATGAGGGTCTCCTGCACACCGAGCTTTGCCAGCTGCAGCAGCGCCGATGTCCAAGGCACCATAGGTATGTCGTTGGACCGCATGGCGCTGAGCATCTGAGTCACGTTGACGGTAACCTGGTCCTTTATGGGGTTCTTTATGACCACCATGTTCTTCTTGAACTTGTCCGCGGTGAATGTCTTGAACACCCCGGCCTCCACGCCCTCCTGGAGCAGGTTCATGAAGTGCGCGGCATGTGACCTGCAGTTTATGTTGCCTTGCTCGGTGACGAACCCCTTGGCTGCCTGCATCGCGCTCTCCTCCACTCCCAGCGAAGAGGCGAGGTACTTCAGGTTGTCCAGGAATCCATGTGCCGACGTAGGCCGCATGGTGAGCATGTACTGAAGCATGAACGGGAAGAGCTGCTCACTCTTGAGCAGGCCGGTGGGCTCGCCCTGCATGGGAGCCTCGGCCCGAATGAAATGCCAGTCCTTGTCCTTGCCCATAGCCGCCCCAACCAAAGGCGGCACCAGCACCAGGCTGTTGTTGGCCTGGCCCTCAAGCCACTGCGCCAGCAGCCGGCCGTTGGACCTAAGTCCGTCTATGGCCACGGGAACATGGTGGACCCCTGCTTCAAGGGATGCCAGCTCCACGTCGACCTTGTGCTTCAGGGGTATGTCGGACAGCCCCAGATCCATTCGCAGCAGGTCGAATATGTACTCGGCTATAGACCCCTTGCCTCCTATGAGCAGGACGTTGGTGCGGGGCTTGAAGTCTATGATGTTGTATATACTGGATATGATGGCTGCCATCGTGGCGAAGTAGACGGAAGTCTCGCACGAGTACGAGAAGATGCGGCTCAGCTTTGCCAGCGAGTCGCCTTCACGCATCTCTATGGACATGCAGGGGTTCTCCCCGTCCTCGGAGATGACGAACGGCACGCCTACCCTGATCTGCTCGGCCGACACGGAGATCCTCGGCAGGTTGAACCTGTTGGTGTCCTTGTCGTAGCCGACATGGTCCTGGGCGATGTGGACCTCCGGCGGATGCAGGCGAATCGATATATCCAGAAACTTCTTCTTTATGGAATCCGCCAGATAAGGCTGCTTGGCTACTCCAGCGGAAGCAAGCAGGACGGAGAGTATGTCCTTTGGGTCTCGTTCCAGGTCGTCTTCGTTTGCCTGGAAGCCGTAGCTCTTGCCCTCATATATAATATTTCCAAACAAATAGGCTTCGCCGGATGTCTTTATGCGGCAGATATGGCCTATCTTGATTATGACGTCGCTCACCATCTCGTCCGGAGTTTCCCGCGAGCCCTGAGTCCACAGCCTGCCGTCTTTTTCAAAGATTACCTTCTTATCTATGATTATCGGAGCATTGACCACGCTCTGCTTGAGCAGCTCCTCCATGTCCTTCTTCATGTCAGCCGGGCATGCGGATAGAATTACATTCTTTTGAAACTCAGACAAGCTGAGGCTGTCAGCCAAGGCCTTGGCCTTGCCTAGGCTGATGCTGAGCAATTCGTTTGCCAGGAACTCCACAGGTTCTTGCTGTGGCAGGTTTTGCAGCTCGGCATGAATACTGGGAATTAAGTTATTTTCCCAGAGTTTCGATACTTTTTCTTTAGGATTCCAGACATAAGGCGTGTCCTCGGAGACCACCTTGAACCCTCGGGACGTAATGCAGGCCTTGAGCAGAGCGGTATCAGGATCGTCAGTCCAGACCACGGCATTGTTGGGCAGGGCGATTGGGTCAAATACCCCAACATGAGACTTAGCTACGACGGATAGTTTTTCGTAGTTTTCGATTGCACACTTATGCTTGATTCTTGCCACCTGCAGCGGATGAGGGACGACATAGGTGTCGGGTAGGTTTAGGTTGGCAGCGTCGACAAGGCCAAAATAACCGCAAGCATGGTCAGGCATTGTGTTTAAATACGAAAGCATATCCTTCTGGCCTATGAATCCGTACCCAACCACGAATCCAGGCTTCATGTAGAACGGCAGCACCAGCACCGAATCTACGGCCTTTGGAATATTTGGCACCTTTTCCTGCAGCAGCTCCTCGATCTCGTACTTGCTGTCAAACCCTATGCAGTTTCTTAGCCCTTTGTTGAACACGTGCTGGCTGGTCCACAGATTGAGCTCGTTCAATCTGGCTACAGCCCTGGCATTCGCAACAGGGTACATGTTTGCCTGTGCTCGTTCCCATATCTTTAAAATTCTTTCGTAATAGACTTCTGAGAAATTCGAGTAGAGCGCTATGTCGTTTGCCTCGACGTGCTTGACCTTGAGCTCGTCCTTGAGGGTAAGCAGTACTTCCTCGGGATTTGCGATTTTGTAGGCCTGGCCGTATAGTCTTATTGCGTCGCATGACAACTTGCATCTATCGCAGTACATCCAGGCCTCGAACGGAGCCAGTCCGCTGACCAGCATCGATTCAGTCTTGCACCGGATACACTTGCAAAAAGTCCCAGGCTTCGCAGGCTCCAGACCCAAAAGTCGAAGAATTTTAGTATAATGAAACCCCGCAAAGAACTCTTCTGAAGGAACTTCCTCTATGAGTCGTTGGATAGACATTGCAGATGACGTCTCTAAAAAGTTTTACCACACGTTTACCGGCAAGGTAAACATGCCTGAATACGTGAAGTCGGCCGGTGTTCCGACTTCAGAAGAGATGCAGGGCCTCAGCTCCTCTGCGTTTGCAGACCCCATTGGCAGAAAGTTTGCAGTAAATACCAAGTCCAATTGCTGGTGCTCCGCTCTGTACTTCTACGGAAACCAGTGTAACGGTTCCGAATCCAGCAAACAAGCCGAAACCAAACTGCTTCAGGCTGCCCGGATCTGGGGCATTGCCTCCGACATCGAACAGGTAAAGCAGGCATTCCAGGTTACCGAAGTCCCTGTAACCTACGCCATCAGCTTCCAGTTCAATAACAAACAAATAAATCGCTGCCCGGACCACACCAAGCAGGCGGCTACTCATAGCGCCGAGTGGCTGTACCAGAACCGCTACCACTTCCCGGTGGCTGTGCAGCAGGCGGCAGCTGCCAAGCTTGCAGCCAAGGCTGATCTGGCAAAGCTCTCATCCAAGACTGCCAACTACCTTGACCGGCTGGCCAATCCCGAGCACTACTCCAACCTCAACTGCAAGGTGGCGACTGCCATCACCGATCGGCTTTCCCGAATTCCGATGGGCAAGTGGGGAGAGCTTGAAGACTCGCTGCTCAAGGTGGCCGAGGCCATCAATGCAGCCCCCTTTGAGATCTGCAAGAGCGCAGAGGTACTGGTGAGCGCCATCGAAGCCGTAGACGTAAAGCACAACATGCAGTCCAAGTGGGGCTCGGGCTTCATGCATCCCGTCGACGTTTGCTATCGCGCCAACCTAACCAAGGTTGCAGCAGCGGTTGATTCGACTGTCTACCTCACCACAGGCACTCCGATCGACATCACGAACATCTCGGACTCGCAGCTTGCCCACGGACTCAAGATCGCAGGAGATGAGTTCCTTTCATACTGCCAGCCCGACGGACTCAACGTAGACAGGGCCAAGGCAGCCGAGATACTTCCCACGCTGCCAAAGCCGGAAGCACGCAGGTTCGAGACTGCAGTGAAGAAGGCCGGCTACAGCCCTGAATCGGCCTACGACCTTGTCGATCGGCTTTTTAAGGAGGCGCAGATGGACATGGGCTATGGAATGCCAATGCCTGCCCAGCCGATGTCAGACACCGAGATGCTGCCAGGTGAAGACGATGCCGCTTTCGAGGCACGCATGAACGACAAAAAGGAACAGGCCAAGCTGGACGGGCTGGATGCCCAGGCTGGCCTTGCTGCATGCAAGGCACGGCAGGCGCGGCAACAGTACGAACAAGGTACGATTAACCAACAGATGAGTCAAGCTCAAGGAGAAATGTAATGATTGACGCGGACTTTACTGAAGAACCAAAAAAAGAAGTGAATTACAAGGATCGGGCCTTGCGAGGCGCACTTATTGGCGCGTTACTAGGTGGTGGCTTAGGCGGCAGCATAGGTCTGGGTAAAGGCGTGGAGATCGGCTCCACGCTAGACTCTAAAGATTTTGAAGACCGATTCCCATCACCCGAGTATCCATATTATAGGGATTATGTTGATTCGGGAAGAAGCCGTGAGGAGTACAACGCCGACATGGCTAAGTATGAAGCTCTAACGGAGCAGCATTGGAAAGATCGGGCTGAGCACCACGGGCACACCAAGGGGCTAATCGGCGGAGGCCTTGGAGCTCTGCTTGGTGCAGGGCTTGGTGCTGGTGTTGGCGCTGGAGCAGGAGCCTTGCAAAATATGTTCACCGGGTATGCCAACGAAGACCTGATTACTCAATCTGAGCCGAACACAGCCCGTAAGGCTTTATTGATGGGTCTGCTCGGTGCAGCTAGTGCTGGAACGCTGGGTGCTGCAACACGAGGGTTAGAGGGCGGACTCATCGGAGGTGGATTAGGCGCAGGTGCCGGAGCCTTGGCTGCCGTCATGAATGACTACCTCAACAGAGATTTCTACGGACCGGAGAAAAAGTCCGCAGCTATTAACAAGGAAACAAACAGGAACAATCAGTTTCAAAAACAAGCTTTAATCGGCACGCTATCAAGTGCGCTCGTACACGGCGCTGCAGCAGACGACAACGAACCTATCCTGCGAGAGCTCTTGCGCGGAGGTGCAAAGGGCTTCGGTGCAGATCTGGGAATGCTGGCAGGAGCTGTGGGCGGTGCCGGGCTAGGAGCAGGTATCGCTAATAGAACAGGAGGGGACGACCCTGATAACATTGCGGGCGGAATTGGCTTGGGAGGATTGGTAGGTGTACCTGCCGGCGGAATACTGGGCTATATCCTCGCAGATAAGCTCATCGACAATATCGGTAAAAAACAACAGAAAACAGCAGGCGTTTTATCCGCCTATAGCCATATTAAGACAGCAAACAACATTAAACAAATGTTGAGAAAGCAAGCAATGGTCAAGTCGGCCGTCGACATCGAGGCTGCACCTGAGGTAGCGAAGACATTACAAACCAAATTACCGGCAGCGCTCGATAAAAACTACGTGCTAAATGATGCTTTAATTGGAGGCGGCGTAGGTGCCCTTGGAGGCGGCTTAGCTGGGGCGTTGAAAGAATACCTGTCAGACAAGGCCGAAAAGGAATATCTAAAGAACATACTTGGCGGCGGAGCAATCGGCCTTGGCTTAGGAGGTATAGCTGGTGCAGGCTACGGAGCAGCTACAGGCGATAGAAGGGCGAAGGATAACGTACGCAATCTGTATGATATCGCCACTAAAAAGCTATTTAGCGCTCCAATCGGAACCGCTAGGGGTCCCGCAGGCCTAATGGTCTTCGACGACATGTTGGACCACGGTGCGCGCGGACTTATAATGTCGAGGCTAGAATCTCAGCTGCAACAATCGGACTGGAGAGATCAGATTAGAAAAGACTTTACTAGTAACGAGTAACGGCTAAACAACTTCTTATGCCAATCAAGAGCATACAGGCTAAGCAAGCATATGAGCAGTTGTGGACCAGCCGAGACACCCTCGGCACCACGCTGCTCGTGCTTGTCATAGACTCGTTCGGCCAGGAGATCTTTGACATGGATCCCGAGGCCTTTAGACAGGAACTGCAGGAATCGTTCGGAGTACAGGACATACCTGTGCTCAACACGGACAAGGTGTGGGCCTTGTGGAATGCACTTACCACGGACCTGGTGCACACCGATGTCCCTACCTTCATAAATGCCGCAAATGTCCTCAACGGCACCATGCTCAGCTACGACATATTCGATCCAGCGGATGTGTACGAGTGCGCATGGACAATCACCGAACTTACTCTCCTTGACGGCGACACGCCAAATAGGCTGAGCCCGGAGGTGCGCAGGTACATTGGTGAGATCTGCAAGGAGCAGGGGCTGTACCGACCTCCCGTCGTATTGTCGAATGTGGCCGACTTCGGCTCAGGCGACTACTATGCCCGGGTCGAGGAAAACGTAGTGGATACGACCGAGCTGCAGGTCATGAACAACTCGCAACAGGATTTTGCTGCGGATATAATGGGCTATGTCAGTAGGCAGACCTCCCGGCTAATGACCCAGCTCAACGGAGTGCCCTTGATAAACAAGGACTCCAAGACCTGGACTAAGTTCATAAATAACTTTGCAAAAGAAATAGCATGATCAAAATTGCAAACAACATTCACCGACTGCTGGAAAAGCAAGCCGCTGACAAGGAAGACTCCTTGCATGACTGGTTCAGCCGCAAGGGAGCAAAAGGCTCTGAAGGCGGCTGGGTGGATTGCAATTCGCCCGATGGATCAGGCGGCTACAAGACCTGTGGCAGGGAGAAGGGCGAAAGCCGCAGCAAGTACCCGGCCTGCCGGCCTACTGCAGCTGCCTGCAAGGACAAGGGCAAGGGCGACAGCTGGGGCAAGAAGTCCGAAGAGGAAAAGGACAAGGCCGATGACGCCTGCACTCGCAAGGTGAAGGCTAGATACGACGTATGGCCTTCCGCCTATGCGTCTGGGGCCGTGACCCGATGCCGGGCAGTCGGAGCAGCCAATTGGGGTGAAGGTGAGTCCAAGAAGAAAGCCAACACCTTTGGCTCCGATGCCATAGTAGATGCACCCATAAAGTGCACCCCAGGCTTTGGATGCAAGAGATATCTGACACCTCAGGAGACTCTGGAAGTCGAGGCAGCCAAGGAGCGTATGTTTCCTTCCCTGGTAATCACCGATGCCGATCCAATCTCGTCTCAGCTGTCGAGCCCAGGGTGGGCCGGTGCGGGCTACGGCCTGCTGGGTGCCCTGCTCGGCTCTGGAGTAGGCGCAGGCGTAGGCAAGGTGACAGGAAGCAGCATGCCGCTTTCAGCACTGCTTGGAGGTGCACTGGGAGGGCTCGGAGCAGGACTATACGGCTACGGCTCCAAGAGCATAAAGAACAAGCAGATCGAAGACCTGATGCAAGACCTGCCGGTTGGAGCAGATCTAGGCGACGTGGCAGTGTTCAGCGATCCTCAACTAAAGGCGCAACTGGCACGTGACTTCCAGAGACAACTGATTAGAAAAGGCCTGATGGGCCAACCAGGACTAGGCTATCAATAAAAGGACTCCACATGATCAAGATTGCAAGCAACATCACTAACCTACTTAATAAGCAAGCAGCTCTGTCTGACTACCTCAAGAACGACTATGTGCGTTATGGGGCTGGAGGAGCGCTAGGCGGTGCCGCCCTTGGAGCCATTATCAACAAGCTCATGGGCGGATCGGCACTCAAGGGCGGGCTCATCGGAGCCGGACTGGGTGGCGCTGCAGGACTAGGCGCAGCTGGAATCAAGGGCTATCGCAAGAATCAAGAGCGCCTTGTAAACGAAGCCCGAGCTGCATCATTTGTAGGAAATAGAACACCTGAAGAAGAACAAGCGGCTCGGGACTATACCGCTAAAATGATGGGGCTGCCGGATGAGGCTCCTGCCCAGCTTTTTAATATGGAAGAAGACGCAAAAATGGAGTTAGCTAAGCGTCAGGCATTTTTGGCACGCCACCTAGCTAACTCTGAAACACCTGACAAATCGTTTAGCTCCTTCAACTACAATCCAGGTGTGTCTTCCGCTACGCCAGCACCGTTAACTCCGGAAGAACAGTATATGGTAGGTTTAGTACGGAGAGGTTACGGACTTCCTGCTGCCCTTAGCGCCACGGCCAGTCAAGAAAACCTAGCCAACAACCTAAGAGCTGTGCCGATCGGCAGTACAGCAATCCCGGTGCAATAAAACAAAAGCTACTAAATAAAATAAACCCCAGGTCAAGCCTGGGGTTTATTATTAGGGGTCGTCAAGCGAGAGGAACGCCCTCTCACATCAACTTGACGGCCCTTGCTTGGAGTAGATCAAGCCTGATCTACTGGAGTACCGAAGGTGAACTTGGCGGTAAATACGCCAGACTCAGTGACCTCGACAATGGCCTCGCCGGTGATGGTAAAGCCTTCGTAGGTTGCGAAGACCCGGACCGCGCCGGAGCCAACACTACCTGAGGCAACGATGGTGGCATTGAGGGGCACGTCTGGAGACTGAATGACTTCGAAAAGATCGATCTCAGACGAGTTCCAAACAACGTTGGTGATGAGCTGAGGATCGATGACGACTCCGGAGAGGGTCTCGAACGATACCGATACGTCTACTTGCTGATTGTTCTTGATAGTTGCATCCATGTTACTTTGTCCTTATATTCCTAAATTCGAATTTAGCCTGAATATCACAGCGATATTCAGGACGTTTGCAGGGAAATAGTATATCCAGCGTGCTGCATGCGAGCAAGAACAGACCGTACACCACGGTCCAGTACAAGAGCATCAGCACGAACATATCTATGTTGGAGAGGAGTAGGTCGACTATCCATTGAATCATGGCTTGGGTCGTTGTATTTCAAGGCCGTCTAGATTTATTCTGGCGCCTAGCTTGTACAGGGCACGGGCCAGGTCTTCTGCTGCCGACTCTATTGCCTGCTCGTCGAGATCCCAGAAGCAGCCGTGCAGGCATTCGTGAATGAACACCTCAAGGATCTCCTTGTCCTTCTTCAGGCGAGTGGACATCTTGATCTGCTTCCTGGAGTAGGAGGGCGGGTCTATCTGACCTCGAATGGAGCTGCCGAGATCCTTACGTACAACCTTCCATTTGTTGTTTCTCAGCCTGACTTGCATTTGAGTCTCCTAGCCAAAATGTAAGGGCCATTCGCTTGGGTTCGGTTGGAGGATTTTTAAGTTCTTCGCACAGCTGTAGATCATATACCGATCCCGAGTCGCATGCAAGGTATCTGTTGTTTACAATTGAAATTCTTTTAGGCAGGTGGTTTTTAGTTTGTATATATTGTGCCAGGTCTGCAATGACGGAAATCTCATAGCCTGCGGTCTTCAAGGCTGCGCAAACAGGGCCAAGCACGTCCTGGCTGTGTGCCGACTTGAAGAACAGCTTTTCCTCGGCTTTTGAGAAGTGCGTCATACTCTTATCGAGTCCCTGTTCCACTGGCTTGGTAGCAGCAGCCAGTAACCTGCAGCAGAGTAAGTTGGATCTGGAGTGCTGCCGACCGATACGAACCTGTTGAGGCCGTAGCCCTGCAGTCCGGCCGACTTGGTGTAGTTAGCCACGAATCGCTGGGCTTCCGGGGAAGTCAGGGCGATTGACGTGCTGCCCTCCATATGGACTTTAAGCCCCTCTGAATCAATTGTGTGCGGGCTCGTTGGTGACAGTCGAATCATTGTTTGCTCCTAATTCAAGTTCTGGAACTTGACCGTATGCATATATAGCGGCGGATACTTTTGGGGCTAGTTCGAATAGCCGAGTATTTACCTTATTGAATATCTGTGCTAGCTCTACATTACCAGGATTGTTCTGCGCAAGCAGCTTCAATCCGTGTAAGTGCGTTATCTTTACGTCAGAAGCAGGTTGATTGTTTACAACCATTTCTTCTTCTAATGCAAAATCTAATTTGACACCGAGTTCGTTTTGAATAAAGCAGCTAGCCCATAGCTGTTCCAAAACAGGCATACTTTCCATAATAGCACTTTTCTGTTCTGGTGTGCAGTGATAGAAGCCGTTATTTGCCGATATAAAGTCTGTGACATGGTTGGCAAATGCAGTCAGTGCGCTGACGTTATTGCCTCCGAATATACACATGTTTACAGGCACTCTATTTGTAAAATGCTTCTTATGGAGCCCGTCCAGCTGCATCGAGTGGTCAAGTAGTTTGATGTATTTTGAGTACATCAGCCACCGCAGAGTCTCCGGGCTAAAAGCAAACACGTCTGCTTCAAGCAATCTGTTTGGCAACGGATCCCATAGGAATAGATCGTTATCAAAGTGTACAAACGGCCTATCCGAAGCGTATGCGACAAACTTACTATGGGTCCAAAAGCATGGATCGGAGTCAAAGTTTTCACCTACGGAGATTATGTCGGTGTAAGGCAACATACATTTGCGGGCCATCTCGGCGCCTGCATCATCCGTAACGAGACAAAATTCCTTGAAGTGCTGACTGATCGTATGAGCAGATAGACCCATGATTCTAAGCATAGGTTGAATAAGCCCAGGCCCGCCTACGCTTTCAAGTGCAGGCCTAAATCGATCTGTACGCAGAGAGTGAAGTGCGATCATAGATTGAAAGTTCCATACCCAAGTAAGAAGAGATTGTTTATACTGGGTTTTTTGTCTGGACCTAACACTACTCCAGATTCTAAGGATTTTACTGGGGTATATGCAGCGTTTTCAGAGGAGCCTAGCAAGGGATTTGGTGAACTGCAATTCGGACCGCATAGTCCGGTTACTGCCACCGGACATAAACAGTTGAAACCTGCTTGATTCATCGCAACTAAACATGCATCTAGTTCAGCTACATCTGAAGAGCAGTACTCGCATGCATAGCAGCTGCAGCAGCAATAGTTTAAAGTAAGAATATCTCCATTGCAATTATTATTGTCTCTAACACAGCTCCCAGGTCCAGCTATGGCTCCACTGGCGCAATGGTTGGCAGGCTGAGGAGTTAGATCCCACAGCACAACACAGTTAGGCTCAGTACAACAGCACACTGAGCTGCAAGGCAGTGGCGTGTAGTATTCCCCGCAGTTCTCGCAATCCGCAGGATCCTGTATCTGCACGCAGTTTGCAGGTACAGGATCAGGGCAAGGAACTACAGTGCGTGTGCCGTCTCCAGCTCGACAGCAGCATAGACTAGGTGGTTCGACATCACAACATGGATCCGGGGTGCAGGTGGGGGGTGGAGGGCAGGGATCGGTGCCGTAGTCTACGTAACATCCTGTTACGATCGGCTCGCACCATCCGCAGGTGTATGTCTTGCATATCTTGAACGGTATCGGATCGCATTCCGCGTCGGCTATCTCGGCGCAGGTGAGGTTGCTGTAGTAGGTGCCCGAGCAGCTTATTACGTTTGGAAACGTACTGCACAGCTCAAGGGCACGCTGCTGGCATTCGGCGTCGGATCCAGTGCACTCCACCCTGCGCGTCTGCACTGTAGGCAGCGGCGGCGGCTCCGGGCATGGCCTGGAGTTCGGGCACTCGGGATCCTTCTCAAGACAAAGGCATTCCGAGACCTCGTAGGTTATGCTGATGCAGCAAGGCCTGTTCTCCTTGCAGCAGCATGGGGTGGATTCCACTCCGCTCATTTCATCGCTCTATGAAGGTGAAGCCCGAGCTGAAGACGAACTTGTCTACGCCAAGGGCGGTCTTCAGCCGGTCCAGCTCCATGTCGGATGCCGATTGAAGTGCGGTTACAAGAGTATTTGCAGCGTCGTTGGTCTTGCGCTTCTTGGCGCAGGCGGAACATTTCTCGCCTGCCGTGGAGGCCTGTACGGAATCATACGCAGCCCTTACTGCAGCGCTGGCGTTACGTGCCGCTTCGTTGGCCATAAGGCTTGCGGCGGTTGCATACGTAATTGCAAACTTCTTCATGACTTAGATCTCGGAGATGTGCGTGACGGTTCGGTGTCGGTCTGAGTTATACTCAATGGTGACTTCGTCTGCAAGGATGTCCATGTGCTTTTTGATCGTCTCGATGATTTCGTCGAGGGTCTGCTGGTTGTAGACGATGAGGGTCCACGTATTCGTGCGGTAGTGATCCTTGCCTTCGGAAGGCTGGCGCCGCGCCAGGAGCTTGAAGTCGGGTGCCCGTATGACTCCCTTGAAGACGTCTATGGCGTTGCCTGCCACGTCCTTGCGCTGGATGAGCAAGGTGTCCTCGTCGATGAATCCGTACGGGTTAGGCCCCTCAAGGCCCACTGTCACGATGAGCACGTATCGCGTGACAGACTTGCTGGTCTCCATGCTGGTCTTGAAATTGGTCTTGAAGAACGCCATCAGTAGGTACCTCCGTCCAGGACATCCAATGCCCTCTCGGGCACGAACTGCCCTGTTGCAGCATCGTAAATTAGGAAATCGTTGTCCTGGGCTCCGCTTACCACGAAGCGAGAGTTAAGCTTGGTCAGGTTGATGACCTGGCCTGTGTGGGTCAAGGTGAACAGCGAGCCATCCGCCAGGTTTACGGCAAGCTCACCTGGAAACAGCTCGGCTGCACTGGGCACTACGCCAGCAACAGTGGAGTATCGATGTACTGATGTACTAAACTCGATTGGCATTTCCAGGATCTCCGAAGAACATGCCTGCCGACGTCACGTTTCTTTGCGGCAGCATGGAGAGCTGCTCTCCCGTGCCTCCGCCTGTAGGAATCGCGTCATCGCAGTTTCCGTCGATTGCATTGGGTACATCGAAGAACCAGACTATCGGACAGTTGCAGGGGTCCTGGTCGGGATCCTGCGGAGCCGTCCACGTCACCCATCCGTACATGAGCACCTGGGTGCCGTTGGATATCGGCTGAGGGGCGTAGCCTTCCTTCACCAGCTGATGCACGTCGATTCCAGGGGTCATGACCTGGGAGAATGCCAGGCCGTTCTCCTTTATGTTGTAGCAGATCTCTCCTCCGGTGACGAGCTCGTTGTCCTGGTTGGTCCAGACTCCGTACTGGCAGGCGGAATCCGCAGGGTAGCACTTGTCTCCAGACTGCACGCAGTTGCCTGGAATCCAGTCGTACTCCCATTGCCACGCTACCTGCTTCCCGTAGATAAGCTTGGACTCCACCACCCGGTTTCCGGTGATCGTGGCCATGATCGGTCCGATGATGTTGAACTTGGCGACATGTGCGGCATAGTTCGTCTTGTACTCGCACAAGGGCTGGCAGGGATCCGGAGGCAGTGGATCCACGGGCACGAATGCCGCTGCGCCGTAGGCTCCTCCGAAGAACTCATCTGGGTTCTTGAAACCTTCGTTTGGACCTACGCGGGCACACCTGCCTCCAAGCGTGTAGCCGTATCCCGTGATCGTGCTAGTGACGTTGTTGATGCGCGTGAAGATGTTCGGGGCACCAAACAGACCCAGCTTGATCTGAGGCAAGCACGCATCGTTGCCTATGTAGTCAACCTCTCCGCGCAGCTCTATTCCATCGACGTCCTCGTCAGTGCTGTTGGTTACCTGGATGCTGATCGGATTGCAGCCTACATCCGCCTGGGGTGGAGTGGGCCACGGTCTGCGCGCTATGTCGTTTACGCACCTGGTCCTGTCCGGCGGAGGGTCTACGACTCTATCGCACAGCAACACCGGAATCCTTGGCAACGCACAGCTTATGACGCCTGGGCCACCCGAACAGGTGTCGTCATCCGTCACTCTGGTGATTGGTATGCAGGAGTCAAGGGCCATTTTAAGTACAATTGAATACGCTGGGATTGTCTGCAGTCTCAGGCAGGCCTACATATATGAAATTATCCACATAATTGTATGAACTTACTGCGCCTTGGAACGCTGCAGGGACGTTAGGCCTGGATATTATACTACAGACCATGGGTAGCTCGGCCTTTATATTGACATTGCCGGAGCTGTCTGGAGCCACTCCAGAAATTGCATAAATGCCCTGGGAGCACAGCACGTCGTTTGGGCTGACCGGATCTGCCCATACCCCGCACGTCTCTTCAGGACTGTCGTTTGCATTCTTCTGGGCAGATATAAGTATCGAGTTCAAGGCAGGCTGCAGGGTTATGGTGCAGTTCAATCCTGGCTTGAGCTGGACATGGTCGGTAAGGGGAGCGCTGAGGTCCGTATAGTTGCTCTCTGTAGGCTGGGTGCTTTGGACAAACAGGGGTTTTGCGTACTGGCACTGCAGCTGATTTACACGGTGCCTGGTGACTATCGCCAGACAGCCAGGCTCCAGAGGCACCTGCAGGCCTGCATAGGCAACGGTTGGAATCTTGTTTAGGAAATCAATTACCTTGTTGACCACGATGTAGCCTTCAAATACAGGCAACACCGCATTTGGATCCACGCCTTCAGCCAGCACAGCATCCTCGGTCGAAAAATAAACCCTGTAGTACTCGTCGTTCGAGCTCAGGTCGAAATCTACGACAACGGCAACCTGGGAGTTGAACCTGACCTCAAAGCTCAAGGTGAGTAGAGTATTGGTCAGCTTTCTAAGCTGCACCAAGTAAGCGCTAAGCAGAGTAGGTTGATCAGCAATGTAAACAAAACATTTAAAATCAGCCAACACTTCCTTCAACGCATTCATGATTGGAATGGCGAGTGGTTGCGCTCCAGGAGGCAGCGGTGCAGTGGAAGCAAATATTGGAAACGACGTTGTCTTAAGTAGGTCGTACATCAGGGGCCTGCCAGACTGAATATAAGTGAATTGCCTTGAGCCGTGATGCGGAAAGCAGGCCTTAGCGTCAGGGTGTTTTGAGCGGGGTCGAAGTCCCTGGTCTTCAGTACCAGCTGAATCGAACCATCTGCTGCCCGTTGCAAGGTGCTGGCGTAGGGTCCGATGAGCTGCCCTGCTTGGTTCTTGACGTAGTGTATGACGACAAGCTCTTCCAGGAATCTGGATTGAAGCTCGAACAGTTCCGGCTCACCGTCCACACAGCCGTATCTGTCGAAGTGCGGGTCTCCGGTGATGTCGATGCGAATTACAGAATCCGACTCCCGATGCACCTGAATGCCCGTCTGGCCTTGAATCACCACGTTGCCGGCCTGGCCGTTCAAGGACGTCACCTGAGGCCCAGGCATGAGCTCACAGACGAACGGCACGAACTCCAGCCTGGAGCCAGGGATATCGTACACCCCTTCTCCAAGGGCCTGCATGGCTGCCAGCCGGGCCGGATTGAGCACCAGGCATCCATTCAACGTTCCGTCGTTCAGGATCGGCAGGACGTCCTGGGAGGACTGAAAGCTCGCTGAGCACTCCCCTACTACGTTGGCACCATACGATATTTGAAAAACCACCGACGTAGGAGTGCGGGTTATTCTGGATATGCCGGGACTGCTGGTAAAGCCGTAGCTGCCTCGCATGTAGATTCTGGCGTCTATGATGAGCGAGTCCGGCAGAAATCCACCGTCGAAGTACAGACTGGACCTATCCGTAAATGGATAGTTCCTATAGCTGTTCATCTCTCGCCATTCCTGTCCAAACAGCAGGTCAGCCATGTCAGGATCCTATGAGTATGTAGGTTTTCATTGCCGGAGTGCCATCGGCAGCTGAGTAGTTTTGCACCTGCACGCTGGTGGCTTGGTCTGACAACGGGCCTGCTGCGACAAGCCGATTGGACTTGTACAAGCTCCAGGTGCTGGGCTGGCTGGATACGAGGATCTTGTACACGCCGTATACATACTCGCCCGAGGTGCGCCGGGTGTATACACCTGCCTCCTCGTACTCCTCGATGCCTTCGACGCGCAGTTCGATGGTCGTGTAGCCGAGGGCCTCCAGGTTGTTTACCCGGCCTAGCCGAACGATAAGATCGTTGCCTTCTATGGTGACGTTCTTGGAGCCCTTGAAGTTGGAGTACACCGGGCCGAAGAACCGAAGGCTTGCGGCATCCCGCGAGTAGAGCTGCCATTCGTTCAACGCTACGTCGATGTGCAGCTCCGTTATGTATTCATCCCACAGGTTGTCAGGCTGCAGGGCACGGAACACGCCGGTGGTGGATCGCAACGGATGCTGCTGGACATACTCGAAGACCATCGAGGCCGAGTAGTTGTCTCCCACCATGTCCAGTACAAGTCGCAGCCCTGCGGGAATAGTCAGCGTGTTGGGCGGCGTGGCAACCAGGTTGTTCGGCGTAGGTGCGGGTGCAGGGCACTCAGGGTCAGGTATGTTTATGCGGCCAGAGCAGAAAGATTCGATCGGTAGATCGGAAGAAACCTCAAGCACATCCTCGACCAGATACGCATGCAGCGGCTTGTCCAGCAGCAGCACCAGCTTCTTCACGTTGGCAGGGTCGGAGTACGGAGCCAGGTAGTTGACGGTCTTTATCGGCGTGAAGCTGCATGTGCCGGTCTCAGGCCTTCCACCGCACTGACCTCGATAGGCATCCAGGGAGTTGCGTATGTCTGCCGAGGTTCCTTCAAAGGCAATGCTGACCACGTTGTCGGATGCCGTCACCTCCACCCCTCCGCCTCCGACAAGCGAGACTGCTCCGTCAAGCTTGGTGTCGAAGCCAGTGCGGCCCAAGGTCTTCAACCCTGCATAGTCATATCTCGTTATGGCCAAGGTGGATATCAGCGAGCTGGCCGGACCTGCAAAAGCCCATGTTGCGTTGTTCTGTACTCCTGGACCGAAGACAACGAGGCCGGAAACCCCGTCAACTTCAGGGGTTATAGGCACCGGAGCTCCGCTTACCGCAACGCTTTTACGCACCTGCACGGTGGCTATGACGTATGCGCCCAGGGCGGTGTAGTATTCGTTCGGCTCAACCGTGTCAGGCAGCGCTATGAAAGGATGCGAATCCACGCCCATGAGGGTCATCGTGACCAGGGCGTTGGTGACGGTTATGTTCGATACGAACACTCCGACAGCCACATCCTTCGGCACCGTCAGCCTCATGTCAAGCAGCAGGGAGTTTACGGCCCCTACATCGCCATCCGTGTAGGGTTCGTAAGTGGCAGCTACGTCTATAGGGTATGCCCTGTAGGCGTTGTCGTTTAGGAATTCTCTGGTTACGACTTTCATTAGACCTGAGACACACTTATGCTAAATGGAGGTACTGGTAGATTGACGACGTTGTCCGGAGTATCCAATGCCGAACATTGAGTATATAGCAGGCCTCCAAGATCGGCAAACGAGACAGTCACCACGTATGAGGACTGGCTTGCATCGACAGGTCCAAGGTCCAGCTGGGATCCAGCCGTGGATACTGGGATGTCTATCGACCCTCCATCCACGTATTCTCCGGTGTCGGGGTCGAGCAGCTTCAGGCTTCGGGTAACGAAAGCCCCAGGCAGCACTTGAATGACATCCGAGAAGCTGAGGATCAGCCGGCCTTGATCGTTGATCGAAAGCCCGCTGGGGCTGGCTGGAGGGCAAGGATTGACAGAAGACTTGTTGGGGCCGATCTTCACTGACTTTACCACGGTGCTTATGGGCCTGTTGTCTATCGGACCGCAAGGTGATCCGTTCTGCAAGGTGCCCGTGTAGCTGAACTCCAAGGTGGTCTGGACCGTGACGTCCTGTCCCTTCAGGTTGACGATTCGCCGGAACGTCGGATCGACGAGCACCATCGCGGCAGTCACCATCGCATAGCCTGTGCAAGGCGGTATGTCGGTAGGCGAATCGCCCTCCGAGCACACGGTTGAAAGCGGCAATGTCTCGAAATTGACACTGGACGATATGGTGCCTTCCTCGACTACGGAGGTCTGGACATACCGGCCTGGGTTTATGTTCTTGAAATACAGATACGATGCTTCGTTGATGGGAACCGAGGCAATGGGATCCCCGGCATTCATGGAGTACGTTATGCCTGTGGTTGGGTCCGTCACTGCTTCAGCCTGCGACAAGGCAAGCTTGACGTTCAGCGTCATGTCCTTCATTCGTATGTAGTTCGACGAGTTGTTCTCGGCGAGTGCCTGGATCTGCAGCTTGAAGTTCTGCTGAGGCCAGATGCGGTACCGGGCATTCAGTATGTCGGAAGTCGGGCAGCAGGCGGCATCTATGCGCTGCTTGAAGGCTTCGTTTACCGAGTTGTACTTGCTTACCAGGTCGTTGTACTGCTGGACCAGCCTTGCATATGTTGCGGCGAATCCCCTGATGTAGTCGGATGCATCGCCGTAGTCCCGGCATCTGCAGCAAGGAGCGCAGTGGGAATTGACCTTTACTGTCGACGATCCGTGGTCCACCGTAAGGCAGTCTGACGGCGCAGGATAGATGAGGAAATTGCCTCTTTCGTCAGGCTGCTGCCGGTTTATCAGGCGAATTGCAGGCTCCAGCACCGTCGCATCAGGGCACGGCTCAAGGCCCGCTCCAGCGCCTATTGCGACGTTGAAGGTGAGCTCGGAATCCTGCGAGTTGGCGACGATGTCGTAGTTGTAGCCTTCGAGCAGGTTTACGTCTGCAGATGTCGTCGCATCCAGAGGGCTGCCTGCGGTGAGCTGGATTGATCCCTGCTCGGACTCCAGGCACATCGGAGTAAGGGAGTACTGAATGGCATCGGAGCCGGAAAAAGTCGCATTTAGCGGCAGCACGTAGGAGAAGGACATCTCGCTCACTACCGCAAGCCCATGTACGTATCCGCCGATGACGGTCTCACTTGCACTTACGAATGCATCTCGGCCGATGAGTTCTCCGGAAGCCGACATTATGTCGCACAGCAGCCGAGGAGTCTCTGAGTAGAACCGAATGTTGCTGAGGTAGGCATCCTTTATCTTGTTCATCGGGCCAGTCAGCTTTGCAGCTACGAAAGGAGGGTAGCTGCTTGCAGCCGGATTGGGCAGGAACACCGGGTTGGACCTGACGGACTCGTCGAGATACTGCTCTACCTTGTTCTTTACCCCCGTAGCATTGCTGCCTGCTACTACGTTGCCCCTTTGTATCTTTTCTCCCGAGTTCTCATAGATGTACTTCTGCAGGAATGCAAATGTCCTGTCGCTTACACTGCCGCCTCCATCCTTGAGCGAGAGGAACATGGTCTGTCCGTTATCGGCCACCAGGAGAATAGGGGAGCCGCTGTCACCTGACCATACCGCCGGAATGCCACTGTTATTGTTGGACAGCTCGACGGGATACGAAGCGTCTCCAAAAATACCCGTGTAGTATCTGAAGCCATCCGACACGCTGGACAATATGCTGGCGTCTGCGGAGCGCTCCACGCTCAGCACGGAGAAGAATCCATTCGGCCCGGACTTCCATACAGGATACCCATTTGGAATAGTGCGTGGATCCGCTATGAGGCAAGGTTGAATGTACGGCCTTGCATTTTCCGGTATAGGCTCGTCCAGGCGGTACAGGGCGAAGTCCGATGCATCGGCTCCAAGGTCGTACTGGGCTCGTTGGGTCTGCAGGTTTACTACCAGCCGTGCCGTCACAGGCCTGACTACGTTATCGCGGCCTACCAACAACGGATTGATCACGCTGCCTAGCACAGGTACATTGAAGTGCAGGGTTCCAAGAAGATAGTTGTTGGACAGGAGCACGTATCTTGGTGCGCCTGGATTCCAGTTCATCAGGTTGAAAACGTCGGAATAAAGAGGTCCCGCTGCCTGTGCTGCCTCTATTCCTCCCCTGTAGGTTCGATAGGCATCTCCGGGATAGAAGATCGCGGAGCCTCTGTGAGACACCGTTATTCCGCTGAAGTCAGGAGCAGGCAGTCCTATGTTTTCCGACGTCCTCCACAGACCTGTGGGGTTGTAGCCTGTAGGGTACTGCGCCCGGCGATTTGCCAGGACTTCGTTGTTATTGGGGGGCAGCTCGCTTACAAGAAGCAATTCACCGCTGTACGTATAGATATCGTGCAGGGCAGAGTTGTAGTTGAGGATATAGGCCACGGATCACTCCTCGGCGGCGCAGCTGGTAGGATCGATGGAAGATCCCAGGCAGATGTTCTGCAGGCTCTGCACGCTGCTGGTAAGTATCGCAATCTGGTTGGAAAGGCTGCTGAGCTGGGATGTAAGCGACTCTACGTCCGAGACCACCACCTGCAGCTCGTTGCAGCCGCAGCAAGGCTTGGCGCAGCTGTCTGCAAGGCTTACCTCGTTGTTGGACGACTCAACTACGATGCAGTCTCCGCCTACGATGGATATGTTGCCGGAGGCGTCGCCTGGCATCGAGTTTATGGTGCGAATGCACGGACTGAGCTCTACGTCCGAGCAATCGCATGCAGCCTGCAGACCACCTCCGTCGATTGCATTGAACGTCAGGTTGTGCCCCTGCGGAGTGGATGTCGCCGTTATGCTGTGGTTGGTTCCGCTGGTAAGCAGCACCTGGCCTGACAGCACCGATGTAACCGCACCTGAGGTCTGCACCCTAAGTCCGCTCAATCTGCGCGCACCGAAGGACAGGACCGTCGACTCAAGCCGGGTCTGCACGATGCTGAAGTACTGGGTGCCTATCTTGTCCTTGAAGAAATCGACGGAGCCCAGTACGGCCGTGCCGTAGATCTGCGACAGGTCGTACTGACTGGAGGTCTGCACTCCGCGTATGACCACGGTGCTGTTCGGAGTGAACGTAGGATACGCCACCGGTGCGGAGACGGCCACGGTCTTGAGGTCCAGGTTCTGGTCCTGGTATCCTATTTCGAATATGAGTCCTTGCGGATATACAGTCACGGAGCTGACGTAGAAGCCGGTAGTAGTCAGGCCTGTGATGTAAGGCACGGCCAGCTTCATGTCCACGAGGAAGCTGTTGGGGAACTTTTCCTGCGCGTCGGAACTGAACGTAGTGACTTGGCTCAGCGGATAGCGCCGAAACGAGTTCACGTTCAACCATTCTGTTCCTACTGTATAGCTCATATGCTAGCTCTTTTCAGACGTATGCCCGGGCCTTTACGGACATGAGTCCGACTCCAGCCTGATAGCCCGCCTCGACAGCGAGTCGAGACAGCTTGAAGTACACGATTGTGTTGGGGTCGAAGATAGTGGTCTCCGTCGTGGAGGATACGGGTATTCTCACCTGCAGATATGTCTGTGCCCCTACGGTTCCTCCGTAGGAGTCGATGGTGCGGGATATCGGAGTCAGGCTTGCTATAGTGCCTCTGGCGGTTGGGCCCGTCAAAGCCTGGGTCTTGCTGAACTGCAGGTAGAGATTGGGCAGGTTCTGCGCTCCAGAGGTGTGCAGCGCCGCAAGCGTCAGTATAAGCTCCAGCTTGTATGGAGTGGTCGGAGCGTAGTTCGGCATCACGACCTTGCCAAGCAGCGACGCGTTCTTCTGATAGGGGAACGTGTAGTAGAAGATGTCCTTTGAGGAGTTCTTCTCCACTAGAATGTCGTCAATTGCGAGGATGTCTGGTTCGATCTCGAATCCCGAGTACAGGCCGTCCACGGAAACCGTGACTTGCCCTTGGCCAGCGCTGTTGCTGGATGTGAGCGAGATGAAGTCGCCTGCAACTATGCGCTCGACGACAGGACCACGGGTGTACTTGAAGCCCGATATGTCCTTGACTACCGTGTAGCCTGCCTCCGCATTGCCCGTGTTCGACGTGGTGAATCCTGCGTCGATTATGAGCGCTCCTGACGTCGCGGACTGGCCGTCAGGGCCCTGTATAGAGATTACGGAGCCTGGCTTAGGCTCAAGTGATGTCACGACCTGGGTGCCACCTGTGACGAGCTTGGAATAGGCGAGGATGAGCTCCGTCGGAGGTACGTAGTTTGCAATCTCACCGTACGTCCATTCGCTTAGACTGGACGTGTTTATCGGCAGCAGCGGCTGCGAATTGACCACGCCCCATGGCGGCTGGGACAATGCGTCGAACCACCAGATTCCGTTGGAGTCTATGAGTGCAGTGGACTTTGGCAGCGCCACACCATCCTTGAACAGGATGTAAGAGCCTATCGGTCCTTCTGGAAACAGCTGGGCTACCGTAGGATCGCTGTAGAAGTTGTATCCAAATATGGCGCCTGTCGGAATGACCGAATTCGGGAAGAACTCAGCTGTGGCAGGAACCCACCCGGGCATGTCCTTGGCGACAAACGGGGAGACCAAGCTCCACAGCTGCTGGCCCTGCGTGGTTACTGTCGGAACGTATGAGCTCGTCGTCATCGGCTGACCGACTGCGCTGGAGTTCACTATCCAGACCAAAGTAGGATCGGCTATGCTTCTTAGGCGAATCTGATAGGAGTTGTCCGGGAAATTGGTTCTGGTAAACAGTGCGGCGTAGCTGCCTGTCTGAGACAGCCTCGTTATCATGTACTTCGATGTCTTGACATTCTTGAACCAGACGCGGGAGCCGGCAGGCCCTCCAGCAGGAGTGTCGGAACCTATGATGGTGGCCGTGAACAAGGATGCAACGAATGCTCCACCTTCCTCGGCGAAGTAGACCTCGACCTCCTGGCCGGCCGGGTATGTGGTCGGAGTCGGGGCTGCAAGAGCGCTGCCTGCCACGGTCTGGAGGACCAGGTCCGGCCCGCTTGGCTTTGCCGCAAGGCTGAACTTCAACGCCTGGGAATCCAGTGCAGCGGTGATGGGAGGCCGGACGAGCAGATGTGAATCCGAGATGACATTGCACACCGGAACGGTGAGCACTCCGGGCCTGGGCACAAGTGAGCCGGCCGTGGATGCCCCGGTACTGAGGTACAGTACGCCTCTATCCGTCGGGTTGAGCAGCAGGTTGTCAAGGACGTTTGCACCGGTGCAGTCGTTTGCAACGTAGTTCTCGGGAGTCACCCAACCTTCTACGACTATGACGCCTGAGTCCGTGGTGTCCTTGTAAAGGACTATTCCAACCACCGAGCTGGGCCCGCCTGGATTGAAGTAGCCGTTCTTGAACTCCACCTCTGCATAGGCCGGAGCAAACTTGTTGGACACACTGTCGAAGTAGACGGCATGGCCTGTAAGCACGTCGCTGCGCAATGGAGCGTCGACGATGAGCAGAGCCTGACCGAAGTCCTGGGCATCCTGTACGGACTTGAGGTGCTCCGTCCGGCTGGCCAGCTGGGTTATGGCGCGGTTGGCAACCTCGGCAGTAACCGGCTCTCCGTTGCGGATAGTCTCTATGATGTTTTGCCAGGATTGGATAGCCATAAATTATGCCGAGGTTACGCTGGAGGTAAATGGGAAAGATACGAATACTTCCGACGATGCGGTCTTGACCAGGTACTCCGACGACGGAGTGAAGTATGCTCTGGCTATGATGAGGTCCTTGGTCCTGTCGTTCTCATCTGGAACAAGCACCAGCGCTGCTCCGTAGCAGATCGAGCCGGTGGCGAATGTCAGTGCGTTTCGCACGGGAGCGTAGGGTGGCAGCGACTGACCTACGAATATGGTGGACGTGCTGTATGTGGAGCCTACGACGCTGCTGGAGGTCGTAGGCTGCCTGATTGCCGGAACCCGTAGATAGTCCAAGCGACTCGACAGAGAGCTGTAGTAGGTCTTTGGATTTGCAAAATTAGGGATGGATGCTGCCGTGGTGTACGCAGGTACGAAGCCGCTTTGGTTTGTAAACTCAAGGTACATGTACATCTTGGTGGGCTTGTCGGCCAAAGCCT
>Ga0209770_10000325_pt1 | contig 26693 bp, 25 predicted proteins | sample LauGreSu1BDMLBDD_2_FD_187572 | JGI IMG/M metagenome (GOLD analysis project Ga0209770, IMG submission 187572) | Freshwater lake microbial communities from Lake Michigan, USA - Su13.BD.MLB.DD (SPAdes) (version 2) | ecosystem: Environmental > Aquatic > Freshwater > Lake | place: Lake Michigan, USA...
GTACAACTTTTGGAATAGCGCTGTTCTGTAAAACAATGACAAGGCGTTGTCCTAAACGCTCATTGCCTTCATCGCGAACATCTGCAATACCTTTAATTTTTCCATCTTTAACAAGTTCAGCAATCTTTAGCGCCAAGTTATCTGGGTTGACCTGGTATGGAAGCTCAGTGACTACTAAACATGTGCGCTTATTGATCTCTTCGACATTTACAACAGCACGCATAGTGATTGATCCACGACCCGTGCGATATGCCTCTTCGATTCCTGTGCGGCCAACGATCAGCGCCTTGGTAGGAAAATCTGGTGCTTTAACAATCTTGATCATCTCGTTAAGTAATTCATCAGATGGCATATCTGGATTTTCAAGAGCTAAGAAGACTGCTTGTGAAATCTCGCGCAAGTTATGCGGTGGAATATTTGTAGCCATACCAACTGCGATACCGGCGCTGCCGTTAACAAGAAGGTTAGGAAAGCGGCTTGGAAGAACTACGGGTTCTTGTGATCGGCCGTCATAGTTAGGGACAAAGTTGACGGTATCTTCATCGATATCGCGCATCATCTCCATCGCGATAGGCGATAGGCGTGCTTCGGTATAACGCATTGCCGCAGCAGGATCATTACCTGGTGAACCAAAGTTTCCATTGCCATCTACGAGTGGATAACGCAGCGACCACGACTGAGCTAAACGAACAACAGTGTCATAAATCGCGCCATCTCCGTGTGGGTGGTAATTACCCATAACGTCGCCGACGATACGTGAAGATTTGTAATAACCCTTATCTGGGCGATAGCCAGCGTCATACATTGCGTACAAGACGCGACGGTGAACAGGCTTTAACCCATCACGAACATCTGGAAGTGCTCGTCCGACAATGACAGACATTGCATAGTCAAGATAGCTGCGCGCCATCTCAACTTGCAGATCAATTGTTTCCACGCGGTCGAAATCATCACCGGGGTTTGCCATACCGGTGCGATCTACAGGAGTCTCGTCTTTATCTTTAGCCATTAGATATCCAAGAACCTAACATCTTTAGCGTTGCGCTGAATAAATTGGCGACGTTGTTCAACATCTTCACCCATGAGAACTGAGAAGAGATCATCGGCTGCAGCAGCATCCTCGAGAGTTACTTGAACAAGTACGCGATGCTCCGGATCCATTGTTGTATCCCAAAGTTCTTTAGCTGGCATTTCGCCAAGACCTTTAAAGCGCTGGATTCCATCATCTTTAGGAAGACGTTTTCCAGCATCTAAACCAATCTTGATCATGCCATCACGTTCACGATCACTAAATGCGTATTCGACAGGATCTTTACCGGCCCACTTCAATTTGTACAGTGGGGGTTGTGCTAGATAGACATAACCGTTTTCAATAAGTGGACGCATGAAACGGAAAAGTAAGGTGAGTAGAAGTGTGCGGATATGTTGACCGTCAACGTCGGCATCTGCCATCAAAATAATTTTGTGATAACGAAGTTTCTGCACATCGAAATCATCATGAATACCAGTACCTAACGCTGTAATAAGCGCTTGTACTTCGTTATTTTGAAGCACGCGATCAATGCGCGCTTTCTCAACGTTAAGAATTTTTCCACGGATAGGAAGCACTGCTTGGTTACGTGAATCGCGTCCGCCTTTTGTGGAACCGCCCGCCGAGTCACCCTCAACAATGTAGAGCTCACACTTTGCAGGATCAGTCCACTGGCAATCTGCGAGTTTGCCCGGCATGCCGCGTCCTTCAAGTAGGCCTTTGCGGTTACGGCTGAGGTCGCGTGCCTTACGTGCTGCTACACGTGCTGCAGCTGCATCAATGCTTTTACGAACAATATCTTTACCTTCACCAGGGTTAGCTTCAAACCATTGGGTAAGAAATTCATTAACAGCTTTCTGGGTAAAAGATTTTGCTTCCGTATTTCCAAGTTTTGTCTTTGTCTGTCCTTCAAATTGTGGGTCTGCCAATTTCACAGAGACGATAGCAGTAAGTCCTTCACGAACGTCATCTCCAGTAAGGCGATCTTCTTTCTTCTTGATAAATCCTTGCTCTTCACCGAACTTATTTACAATTGATGTCAGCGCGGTACGGAAACCTTCTTCGTGTGTTCCACCTTCGTGTGTGTGAATAGTGTTAGCAAAGGTGTAGACAGATTCAGAGAATCCGGTATTCCACTGCATGGCAACTTCAAGGCTGATTTTGAGTTTTTTATCTTCTGCCTGAATAAAGATGATTGATTTATGTTGTTCGCCGCGGGTTGAGTTCAGATGCTTCACAAAGTCTGCGATTCCACCTTGGTATTGATAGCGAACCGCAATCGGATCGCCTTTTTCATCAACGTGGCCGGGACGAAGATCTGTCAGAGTTAAAATGAGGCCGCGGTTAAGAAATGCCATTTCACGGAAACGGGTAGAGAGAATTTCAAAAGAGAAGTCTGTCGATTCGAAAATTTCCTCATCTGGCCAAAATTGCACAGTTGTTCCGGTGCGCGTAGATGCTTCACCTTTTGCGACCGGAGCGTTAGGTACACCGATTTTGTAACTTTGACGCCAGATAAATCCATCACGGTGAACTTCAACTGAAAGATCTGAGCTCAGCGCGTTAACAACTGAAACACCTACACCGTGTAATCCACCAGAGACTGAGTAACCACCGTCTCCAAATTTTCCGCCAGCATGTAAAACAGTGAGAACAACTTCGAGGGCTGGTTTCTTTTCAACTGGGTGGATATCAACTGGGATGCCACGGCCGTTATCGATGACTTGAACCGAGCCATCTTCCATAAGTGTCACATTTACTTCGGTGCAATATCCGGCGAGCGCCTCATCAACTGCGTTATCGACGATCTCATAGACGAGGTGGTGTAGGCCCCGCTCTCCTGTGGAGCCGATATACATGCCTGGGCGCTTACGAACAGCGGCAAGACCTTCCAAGACCGTGATCGAGCTGGCGTCGTAGCCGCCGCTTTTTTCGCTCACGTAGACTCCTTCAAAATTGTTTTATCGCCTCTATGGGGCTTATAAGGGGAAATCCTTAATAGCAGGTCGAAATCCTATCGTGAAAAAAGAATTGGTAAACCCCAGATAAGCCCTAGGGTGGGGATTAGGCTCGCGATCTCGCGCAGGGTGAGGGTACCTATTAGCCGTAGGTATCTCGGGGTCCCCGAGCCCCGCGGATTGTCCGGATCCCTTTTTTCCACGATGGGGCGGTTGGGCCGATAAATCTCAAGGATTCCACGAGGGCTCCTGGAGCACTCGATGAGATTGTGGCTACAAGTTGATCGTGCACTGACTGTAATTGTGTAGCCCATGCAGTTGATGAACATTGAATGAGAAGCACGCCATCGAGAATTGAGATGGGTGTTGCGTGTGTAGCAATATCGCTGCCGACAACTTTCTCCCATTGCGCAAAGAGATTTCCTTCAGCTAAACCAGATTCCCATTGTCGATCAGAGACAAGGTTTGTTAACACATCACTAATAAGTGTGGGGTCTCCTGGTGTTGTTGTGCGTTCTACAACCGGCGGCCTGATTTTTCTTGTGAACCCTGTCTTGTAGCTACGAAAAAGTTCGAGTGCAAGATCAACTCTCTTTGCGCTCATAGAGCACCTGCTTCGCGCGAGACTTTTCCGGGAGTGACATAGAAACGTTGGGTTAATAGATCCGCAGGAAGATCGCTCTCAACTGCTGCGGTGATAAATGTTTGTTCAGCTAAATGCGTGATTGCAACAAGTTGCGCGCGGCGCGCGGTGTCGAGCTCAGCAAAAATATCATCGAGGATAAGAATGGGTGAAGAACCCTCGTCGCGCAAAAGTGTAAAAGATCCAATACGCAGCGCTATTGCCATCGACCATGATTCGCCGTGGCTGGCATAACCTTTCGCTGGGAAATCTCCTAGGTGTAGATGAAGGTCATCGCGGTGTGGACCGATAAGACTGACACCTCGTTCACTCTCGTTATATGCGACCTCTTTTTGTTTCGCGGTAAGTATCGCGATATTGCTATCGGTATTTGTTGTTAAGCCTTCTGTGGAAGATTTATAAGCAATTGAAGCTGCCTTTACTTCGTTGAGTTTGGCGTAGTGCGCTGCGACATAAGGGTTGAGTTTTTCTACCAATGAAATTCTCTCTGCGGTGAGTTGTGCGCCGAGTGAAATAAGTTGTTCAGTCCATGGCGCTAGCGAGCTTTCGGGTGCGCGGGTTTTAAGAAGTGTGTTTCTCTGTCGAACTACACGGTCATAGTCAGAGATCACGCCAGCAAGGCGCGGGGTGCGTGTGATCAGCAATTTATCGAGGAAATCTCGGCGTTGTGTGGGTTCACCCCGCACAAGATCAAGGTCTTCAGGGGAGAAGTAAATAATTTGAAGAGCGCCGAGAATCTCGCGTTGAGACTTTGTTGGGTTTTGATTGATACGAGCGCGGTTGGCTTTACTTGCATTAATTTCTAAATCAACTGCGAGGGTTCTGTTATCGCTAAAGATTTCAGCACGGATGATTGCTTGATCTAATTCGCCCTGGATGAGGGGTGCGTTAGTTGAGACTCGATGGGAAGAAAGGAATCCTAAATAAATCAGGGCTTCGGCGATATTAGTTTTACCACAACCGTTATCGCCGATAAAAGTATTTACACCTGGTTCAAAAGTTAGTTCAAGGCTTTCGTATGAACGGAAATGTGTAAGCGATAACTTCTTAAGATGCATATCTCATAGGCATGAGGAGGTAGCGGTAATTTTCTACAACATTTCCGGTGGCCTCATTTTTACCCATCAAAATTGCCGGCTTATTTGATCCAGTGAAAGATATTTGAACAAATGGTGTTCCAACAGCTTGTAGACCATCGCTTAAGAAGGTTGGGTTAAATGCGATCGAGATTGGCTCACCAGTAAGCAAGATATCGATCGCTTCTGTTGCTTGAGCTTCTTCTCCTGCGCCAGCTTCTAGAGAGACAGTTGTTCCATTGAATTCAAGTCGTAATGGAACGGTCTTATCGGTAACAAGTGCTACGCGTCGCACTGAATCTAAAAATGGTGCAACTTCAACAACCGCTGTTGAGATGATGTTTTGATCTAAGAGGTGGCGGTATGGGGGGAAGGTTCCATCCAACATGCGTGATGTCATTGTTTTTCCAGCCGCGGCGAAACCAGCTAAACGATCGCTATTTACTGCAGGCGCAATTGAGAGTGAAACGTTTTTTGATCCAATAAGTGATTTGGCTGCTTCGGCGATTGTGCGACCGCGTAGTAGCGCAGTTGTTGATACACCTGGCTGTGAGGGCTGCCATGTAAATTCGCGGACCGCTAAACGGTATCGATCGGTAGCAGCGAGTGTGACGCTATCTTCTGTAATCTCAACATGAACGCCTGTGAGTGTAGGAAGTGAGTCATCGCGTCCGGCGGCGACAGCCACTTGAGCCACAGCTTGTGCAAAGGTGTCACTTGCTACAACGCCAGTTCCTTCAGGAAGTTCAGGTAGGTGTGGGTACTCGTCGATTGAAAGTGTTGGGAGTGTGAATTTTGCTGCACCTGATGTAACAAGTACTCGTGTGCCATCAAGCGCGATAGTGATCGGTTTATTTGGAAGAGATCTGCAAATTTCGGCTAGGAGTTTTCCGGGAACTAAAACTTTTCCTTTAGTGAGAATGTCCGCGGCGAAGTGAGCTTTGCTCGAGGTCTCTAAATCAGAGCCTGAGAGAAATACTTCATCGCCGGTTGCGTCGATAACAATTCCAAGAAGTTCGGTTTTGATTGGGCGGGTGGAGAGGCTGCGTGAAACCCAATTCACGCCATCAGTGAGCCCTTGCTGGTCAACTGTAAATTTCACCGGTTACCGCCTTCTTAGTTTCTTGAAAGTTCTGAAAGTCTGGCACACCTGTGCCGACTTGGAAATGTTCGTGTGTGGAGAGGATTTCTATATATAAAGGTAGTAGTAGTAACCAGAGCTTTTCTTTGTGGAGAAGTGCTCCATAATCAACAAAAGTCCTGCTCTACGTCTTTATTAAGAGAAACCACTCTGTGGGTAGGCGGTGGGCAACCACCGTTTTTCTGTGGATAAAACACCCTCGCACCCAAAGATCTTTATTTGAGCTTCCAGCAGGCTGGGCGTTTATCGCGCCTTACCCACAGAAACGAGGGGGTTACCCACAGTTATCCACAAGTTTTCCACAGTTGGGGGTAAAGCCGTCCAATATGGACATTTCTACCCAACCCAACCTTTATTTAATTTTTTGCAGCCACCTTAATTCTATTGGTGAGTTCGGTGACCTGGTTATAGATCGATCGTCTCTCCGCCATCAATTGGCGAATCTTGCGGTCGGCATGCATCACGGTGGTGTGATCGCGCCCCCCGAAAGTTTGGCCAATCTTTGGAAGAGAAAGTTCTGTGAGTTCGCGGCAGAGGTACATCGCGATCTGGCGAGCGTTAACGAGAACACGGGAACGAGAGGTTCCACAGAGATCATCGATTGTCAGGCTGAAATACGAAGCCGTAGCAGCCATAATCGTTGGGGCAGTGATTTCAGGAGTTGAATCGCTAGGGATTAAATCACGCAAAACAATTTCAGCAAGACCCATATCAACAGGCTGGCGATTAAGGGATGCGAAAGCTGTCACGCGAATAAGCGCGCCTTCAAGTTCGCGAATATTGGTAGAGATTTTACTTGCGATAAATTCAAGAACATCATCCGGTGCATTTAATTTATCCTGCGCAGCTTTTTTGCGAAGGATCGCAATACGTGTTTCAAGTTCAGGTGGCTGAATATCTGTAATCAATCCCCACTCGAATCGGCTACGTAAACGGTCTTCAAGTGTTGTTAATTGTTTAGGTGGGCGATCCGATGAGATAACAATCTGCTTGTTAGCGTTATATAAAGTATTAAATGTATGGAAGAACTCTTCCTGGGTGCGCTCTTTATTTTCTAAGAACTGAATATCATCGACAAGCAAAATATCTAGATCGCGGTATCTGCGTTGGAAAGCAGATGCTTTATCGTCACGAATTGAGTTAATAAAGTCATTGGTGAACTCTTCTGAAGAGACATAACGCACGCGGACATTGCCATATAACTCTTTGGCGTATGCGCCAATAGCGTGCAACAAGTGGGTCTTACCAAGACCAGAATCACCATAAATAAATAGTGGGTTATAAGCCTTTGCTGGAGCTTCTGCTACAGCGACCGCTGCGGCGTGAGCAAAACGGTTTGTTGAACCGATAACGAAAGTTTCAAAAATATAGCGAGGGTTAAGTTGTGAGGACTCTTCACTTCGAGTAGAACCGGATGCGTCGCGACCTAAAGTTTTTGGCGCACTCGCAACGGATGTATTCTCAACAACCACAGTTGGCGCAGGCAGATCTGCGAGCTCGATGGTTTCATCGATCATCACAGCGATATTTGTCTTCGCGCCTAATTCACGAGTTAAAACTTCGTTAACAATAATTCGAAGGCGCGACTCAAGGACATCTTTTGCAAAAGCATTTGGTGCTGCAACGAGAAGGTTGGTTCCATCTTCACTTTGAATTAACCCAAGGGCTTTAGTCATCATTAAAAATGCGCGGTGTTGAGGTTCTCCTAGAGAGACGTGCTCAATAACTCGTTCCCACAAGGCGCTTAATTCAACGTCTACTACTGCCATATAAGCCCCCTGTTTTAAAAGCACTGCTATAAAAACACTCAAAGAAGTTATCCACAAAGTTATCCACAGGCTGTGGTCTAAAGTAGGGGTTGAGGCCTACAAAATCCCGAATTCGGCGGATAGCCTGTGGAGAAGTCGAAAAGTAGGGCTCTTTAGCTAAAAACGCAAGTAGTTATCCACAATAACCCACCACGCTCACCCCGAGCCTGGGGCTTGGGCTTGGGTTGGGGGCGAGTTTGACCCGCGCGTATCCACACCTCTACCGTTACCTCCTTGCTTCCCCCGCATTTATGAATCCGAGCTGAACCAGGCTCGATCGATGAAAGAGATTTAACACGAAGGAGTTCTACCCATGACAAAGCGCACCTACCAACCTAATACTCGTCGTCGTGCCAAGAAGCATGGATTCCGTGCCCGTATGGCTACGCGTGCAGGTCGTGCTGTTCTAGCAGCCCGCCGTGCCAAGGGTCGCTCACGTCTTTCAGCGTAAAAGCTAGAAGAACACGGAGCAATAGAGTGCTTCCAAAGAAGGCACGTCTTACCACAAGCGAAGATTTTGCTAAAGCAACAAAGAGCGGACTTCGTCTGACTTCAAGCAACCTTGTTGGGTATCTCTACATTTCACCTGCGGCAACCCCTGCGGTTTCAGCTAAGTGCGGACTGATCATCAACAAATCAGTAGGGGGATCTGTTATGCGCCACCGCATCGCCCGTCAGCTTCGACATGATCTAGCGCCACTCGTTGACGCTTTTCCCATTAACTCACTTTTTGTCGTGCGCGTATTAAAGAGTGCACCTGGATATACCGACGAGCTTTCACAACTGGTTTCAAATCTGCTTACACGCAGCCAGAAGAATGTGAGCCGGTAATGAAGCTACTTCTATCTCCACTCACTCTTCTAATTACCTTTTACCAAAAGTTCATCTCCCCAGCGATAGCACCTCGTTGTAAGTACTACCCATCCTGTTCGAGCTATGCACTGACTGCAATCCAAAATTACGGATTTAAAGGTGTTGGTATGGCGATATGGAGAGTGATGCGATGTAACCCATGGTCACATGGTGGAGTTGATTATGTAAGGCCAAAAACTAAAACAGAAGAAAAAACCATTACAGAGCAATCACTTCAGAGCATGAAAGCGGCGGCATAACCATGGGCTTTATTCTCAACCCTCTCTACAATCTCGTATCGGGAATCATTGTTCTCTTCCACAATCTCCTCTCGCCGCTCTTTGGAAAAGATAGTGGTGTTACTTGGTCACTCTCAATCATGGGACTCGTAGTAATCATCCGAATCGTTTTGATCCCACTCTTTGTAAAGCAGATTAAAAGCCAGCGCGCACTTACCGCCCTTCAACCACACATGAAGGAGATTCAAAAGAAGTACAAGGATGATCGCCAGAAGCAATCAGAAGAGATGATGAAGCTCTATAAAGAGCATAAGACAAACCCTCTTGCATCTTGTTTTCCTATTCTTGCCCAAGCACCAATCTTCTTCGCACTCTTTACAGTGCTTAATGGAATCGCAGCAAAGACTGATGCAGGAGTATCTGCTCCGATTGCACGAGGATTCCTTAAAGGTGATTACCTCACCAGCGCCGCTCAAGCTGAATTCTTTGGCGCTAAAATCTCGCAAACATTTTTGGGCAGTGATGATTTAAAGGTAAAAATTGTTACCGTATTTCTCATCTTCCTTATGTCAGCAACAACATTTACAACCCAGCGTCAATTGATGACAAAGGGAATGCCAAAGATGGATTCAAGTAACAACATGATGTTGCAACAGCAGAAAATCATGCTGTATTTATTCCCACTTATTTTTGCAATCTCAGGTGTTAACTTTCCAGTCGGTGTATTGATCTACTGGTCGACAACAAACTTCTGGACATGGGGACAACAGTTCTATGTGATTAAACGAAATCCAACACCAGGTTCCCCAGCCTTTGAAGAGCTTGAACGTAAAAAGGCTAAAAAGAGCGGGGTAGTCGAGCCAGATCCAAACGATCCAATAACCCCACTCACTGAAGAGATTAAAGGCCAGCGCGAACAACCAAAGAAGAAAAAAAAGAAGAAGAAGTAATTCGGACAATTACCATCAATAGTATTAAATCCCAATGAAAGGGATTAATTAACCAAGGAGTAGAGATGTCAGAGAACAATACGGTTGTAGAAGAGATAGAAGTGCAATCAGAGGAAGCGGCCCCTGAGGCAGCTAAAGCGCCAAAGAGTGCCGCAAAGCTTGAGGAAGAGGGCGATATTGCCGCCGACTACCTCGAAGCCCTCCTTGATATCGCCGACCTCGATGGCGATATCGATATCGATGTTGAAAATGGACGCGCCTCACTGGCTATCGCTGGCGGAAAACTCGGCCACCTAGTCGGCAAAGAGGGGGAGGTCCTTGATTCAATCCAGGAGCTCACCCGCCTTGCAGTCCAGACAGCAACCGGAGATCGCAGCCGCCTTATGCTCGATATCGATAACTTCCGTGCCAACCGCCGCAAAGAGCTCTCAGCTCTCGCTAAAGAGAAGGCGGAAGAGGCGACCACAACTGGAAATGCCATCAAACTCGAGCCAATGAACGCCTTTGAGCGCAAGATCATCCATGACACCATCCAAGATTTGGGGCTCAGCAGCGAATCCGATGGAGAAGATCCTCGTCGCTACGTAGTTATTTATCCAGCGTAAACCCCAATGCCGGCAAGCGATGTTTCCCGTGAAACACTGATCGAGCGCTACTTTCCAGAGCGCCTCGATGAGATCGCTGCCTACGCCCACTTTCTCACCACCGCAGGGATCGAAAGGGGCTTGATCGGCCCCCGCGAAGGCGAGCGCATCTGGGAACGCCATATCTTTAACTGCCTACCCGTCACCCAACTTCTGCCACAAGGAGCATCCCTCTTTGATATCGGTTCAGGGGCGGGCTTACCTGGAATTGTCATCGCGCTGGCTCGGCCCGATCTCTCGGTAACCCTCATTGAACCGCTTGAACGTAGGGTCGCCTTCCTTACAGAGGCTGTCGAAGGGTTGGATATTGAGGTAATCCGAGGCCGCGCACAAGATGTGAAGAAGTCAGCTGATTTTGTCACCGCCCGAGCAGTCGCCCCATTGGAGAAGTTGAAGAAGATGAGCTGGCATATGGTTAAAACCGGTGGCAGCCTCCTTGCCATGAAGGGCGAATCAGCCTCATCAGAGATGGAAGGGGTCAAAGGAGCAACGCTTCACGAGATCACTTTGGAGGGAATTGGGCTTGGGCGCATCGTCGCCATTAAAAAGGGTGCTTAGATAGGCCAATGAGCCAGAGCGGTGATGATTCACGTGAAACATCAACATCAGCGACAAAAGTTATAGGTGTCCGCCGCCTCAAGGAGGCGATGGCCAAACCAGCCTCTACCCGAATCTTCACCGTGGCAAACCAGAAAGGTGGGGTCGGAAAGACCACCACAACAGTCAATATTGCAGCAGCCCTTTCTATGGGCGGTCTTCGCGTCCTTGTCATTGATTTAGATCCACAAGGCAATGCCAGTACAGCTTTAGGTGTTCCGCATCGTGATAACGCCGGTATCTATGAAGTACTTATGGGAAGCCACGAGATTTCAACAGTGGTGCAGAAAGTTGCAGGTTTTCCTTCTCTAGATTGCATCTCATCAAATACATCACTCGCTAATGCTGAGATTAATTTAGTCTCGATGGTTGCGCGTGAACTGCAACTTAAAGAAGCGCTAGAAACAATAAGCGCTAACTACGACTACATCTTTATCGATTGCCCACCATCACTTGGATTGTTAACGGTGAACGCATTTGCTGCAGCGAAAGAGTTGCTTATCCCAATTCAAGCTGAGTACTACGCGCTAGAAGGATTATCACAACTTCTTGAAACATATACAGTTGTTAAGAAGCGGTTGAATCCGACGCTTAACCTTTCAACAATTATCCTCACAATGTTTGATGGACGTACACGTCTTGCAAATGATGTTGCAGCAAATGTGCGATCACACTTTCCGAACGAACTTATTGATATTCCAATTCCTCGCGCAGTACGCGTATCTGAAGCTCCTTCATATAGCCAGACGGTAATGACATACGACCCACTCTCACCCGGAGCAATTGCTTACATGCAAGTTGCGCGCGAGATTGCAGAACGCGGGAAAGTTAAGGAAGAAAACTTCGATTCAAATGTTGTAAGTATTAATTACAAGAAAGATGGAGAGATCGCATGACTGTAAAACGCGGGGGACTCGGAACTAATTTAGATTCATTGATCCCAACTTCATTAACTGTGGGCGATACAGAAGTTGCACAACAAAATGAAGTTCCTATCTCTTCAATTTCTCCTAATCCACGCCAACCACGAACAGTTTTCGATGAAGATGCGCTCAATGAATTAATTGCATCGATCAAAGAGATTGGGATACTTCAACCTCCCGTAGTTCGCAAAGTTTCTGAAGGACGCTACGAATTAATCATGGGCGAACGCAGACTTCGTGCCGCAAAAGCTGCCGGACTTACAACTATCCCCGTCATTATTCGTCAAACTCCAGATAATGAATTACTCCGTGAAGCACTCATTGAAAATATCCATCGAAGCCAACTTAATCCACTTGAAGAAGCTGCAGCGTATGCGGGTTTACTCACAGATTTTGGCTGCACCCATGACGAGCTAGCAACAAAATTGGGAAGATCACGGCCTCTGATTTCCAATATGTTGCGTTTACTTAATCTCCCACCAACTGTTCAACGCAAAGTTGCCGCAGGTGTAATTTCAGCAGGGCATGCTCGCGCACTATTGGGCTTAAGTGATGAGAAAGAGATTGAAAAACTAGCAAACCGCATCGTTGCAGAAGGTTTAAGTGTTCGTGCAACGGAAGAGATTGTGGCTATTGCAGGACCAGCCAAGAAGAGCGGTAAAAAGAAGGCAAAGGTAGGAATTTCAGGAACTGCTCTTGCCAGCGCTGAACTACTGAGTGATTACTTAGATACACGTGTAAGTATTGAACAAGGTAAAGGCAAAGGAAAGATCACCATCGAATTCGCTGGGAATGAAGATCTCCAGCGCATCGTCGATTTAATCGAGGGTTAATTAAGGGCTGAACCCCGTCTGGACATCTCTTGCTTAACAACTTGGCCTAACGCCTTCACGCCTTCGCGGATACGTTCTGGTGTTGGGTGGCAATATGAAAGTCTCATCGACCATGATCCAAAACCATCTGCATAAAAGGCTGTTCCAGGAACGTAGGCAACCTTGGCAACAATTGCCTTAGGCATCATCGCTTTGGTATCAATTTCAGGCGGAAGATTTACCCATACATAGAAGCCGCCGCCAGGTTTAGTCCACGTAGCTTCTTGCGGGAAGTGTTCAGTAAGTGATTCAAGCATCGCATCGCGACGGACCTTATAAACCTCACAGAAGCTTGCAATCTGATCGCGCCATGGTTGATTCGTTAAATAGTTGGCAATTGTTAACTGTGTGAAATTTGATGGGCAGAGAATCGAAGATTCTGATGCGATAACTAATTTATCTTTCAGTGACTGCGGAACTAGCGCCCAGCCAATACGTAACCCTGATGCGATGGTCTTTGAAAAAGAACCAAGGTAGATAACATTTTCAGAGTCTTCAGCGCGCATCGCGTTCGGCGACGGACGATCAAATCCCAGAAGTCCGTAAGGGTTATCTTCAACGACGAAGATGCCCTCTTCACGACAGATAGCAAGAATCTCAGTACGTCGCTCTGCAGGCAAGAGCACGCCTGTCGGATTTTGATAATTTGGGATGAGATAAAGAAATTTAATTTTGCGGCCCCCTGCGCGAGTGACCTTGATGGCATCGCGAAGTGATTGTGGAACCATTCCATCTTGATCCATCTCAACGTGGATAACAGATGCCTCGTATTGGCGGAATGTTCCAAGTGCACCCACATAAGAAGGTGCTTCGACCAATACAACATCACCCGGGTCGATAAAGATTCGAGAGATGAGATCTAGCGCCTGCTGTGAACCTGTGGTCACCACAACGTCATCTGGATTTGCGCGGATACCTTCAAGTGCCATTACATCGCAGATTAACTCGCGAAGTTTGGGATGACCTTGGCCGCTTCCATATTGAAGTGCTTCCGCACCATTGGTAAGAATCAATTCATTAACAACACTTGCCATCATATCCATCGGCAACGCTGAAAGATTTGGCATTCCACCAGCGAGAGAGACAATCTCAGGGCGTGAGGCAACTGCAAAGAGTGAACGAATTTCACTCGGAAGCATTCCGGCGGCTCGGGCAGCAAAGCGTTCTTCTAGCTTTTGCGGAGCACCTGTATGGAATCGTGTATTGACCTCGGACATAGGGAGAAGTCTCCCACATTGCCCGCAGTGCTGGGGTAATTAATTAGCGGCGGATGCCAGCGCTACGAAGATCTGAAATTCGCAAGGTACCCGTTTTGGCGTCATCCTCTGCCGCCAAATAAAGACGTTGAATCGCAATAATGAATGCTTCAGCCAGAGCGTCACGGAATTCCGGTGTAGCCAAATTTTTTGCATCATGTGCGTTGCTTAAGTATCCGCAATCGACTCGAACAGATGGGGCTTTTGTGAGACGGAGTGAATCCCATGTCTTTGCATGAGATCTGCAATTAAGAAGATTAGTGCGAGCACAAATTTCGCGCTGTACCAAAGAGGCAAAACGTTCACCTACAACTGAGTGAACACCATGGGCGTCACTTCCGTAAAAGTATGTTGCGACCCCTTGCGCGCTAGGGTTTGTATGAGTATCTGTATGAAGTGAGATAAATAAATCTGTGGCATTGGTATTTGTAAATGCAATTCTCTCACTTTCACTTGGTGCATTCTTAGCACCGCGTGTGAGAAAAACGCTGGCACCCAGTGCTAGTAAGCGTCCTTCAATGCGGACTGCAATGTCGTAGACGATTTCTGCTTCATCACTATTACTGCCCGGATCTAAAACAATAACTTTATTTGCAAGAGCAGGACCACGTGTACGAGCCGCCGCACTTTCACGCAGCTGTGATGGCACACCACCAGAGACAATTTTTGTTAAACGAATCAAACCAATAATTGTTTCCGGCCCACAACGCCCATCAACTTTTGCCCCCACAGATTTTTGGAAGTCTTTTACAGCTGATTCAGTGCGCTCACCGTAAATTCCATCAACGCGACCGCAATCAAATCCCATCTCAGTAAGACGCGATTGAAGGGCCGCGACATCATCTCCATGCATGAAGGGAGACGATTGAAGATAGAGAGAGCGATCTCCTAGTTTCCAGCGAGCATCTTCAAGTGCGCGTTCTGTAGCAACATCTAAAGTCCCAGTGACATTTAATCCACGCTCTTGCTGAAAAGATCGAATCTCATCAGGGGATAGCTGTGAATGCATTATCGGAAACCCTTAAGGTTTAAATGAATGCTTCAAGCTCTTTAAGAAGAGCTGGCTTTGGCTTTGCGCCAATAATTGTTTTAACAACTTCACCGTTGACATAGACATTGAGCATCGGGATCGATGTAACGCCATATTTGATTGCAATCGCAGACTCTTCATCAGTGTTGAGCTTTACGATCTTGAGCTTATCCCCGTGCTCATTAGAGATATCTTCAAGGATTGGTCCAATTGCGCGGCATGGCCCACACCATTCAGCCCAGAAATCTACAAGGACAGGGGTGCTGCTCTTGAGGACCACTTCATCAAAATTAGCTGCAGTTACTTTGCTCGTTGCCATGACTACTCCTATTTATCTCTTTTTATCTTTGAATACGCGCTAGGTTACTAGTGCGCGAGGAATTTTTCAGCGTCTAACGCCGCTTGGCATCCCGAGCCCGCCGCTGTGATGGCTTGACGGTAGGTGTGATCTACAAGATCTCCACATGCAAAGACTCCAGGAAGGTTTGTACGCGTAGAACGTCCATCTACCTTCACATAACCCTCATTATCGAGATCAATCTGTCCAATGAGTAGTTCACTGCGAGGAATATGTCCGATTGCAACAAAGAGTCCAGTGAAGTCGCGCTCAGATAATTCACCTGTCACAGTGTTCTTAAGGGCTAATCCAGAAACTTTCTCGGCTCCAAGAATATCCACAACTTCTGTATTCCAGAGCATTTCAATCTTCGGATTATTAAGTGCACGATCTGCCATGATCTTTGATGCACGCAATGAATCACGGCGATGAATCAAAACCACTTTACTTGCAAACTTTGTTAAGAATGTTGCTTCTTCAACTGCAGAATCTCCGCCACCGACAACAGCGATAGTTTGATCTCTAAAGAAGAAACCATCACATGTTGCACACCAAGAAACTCCACGACCAGATAATCGATCTTCATTTGCAAGACCAATATGCTTATAAGCAGAACCAGTTGCAAGAATTACCGCACGCGCCTGCACTACATTTCCGCTGCCATCTTTAATCGTCTTTACATCACCTTTCAAATCCATTTCGACAACGTCATCAGTGATGAGTTCTGTTCCAAAACGAGCGGCTTGTTTGCGCATATCTTCCATAAGTACTGGACCCATTACACCATCAACAAAACCTGGAAAATTCTCGACCTCAGTTGTTGTCATCAGCGCACCACCTGCTGTTACAGAACCTTCATATTGCACAGGATTGAGTTGCGCGCGAGAGGCATAAATTGCTGCTGTATATCCAGCTGGGCCAGAACCGACAATTACGAGATCACGAATCATGGATCCAGCCTACCTTTCCTTCTCTTTAACAGCCCGCGGCCGAACTCGGCCAAAGTTGCGATCTCTGCCACCCTAAAGAGTTTGGCGAAGAGAAGATAGATGGTCCCGCCGAGAGCCAAAACTAGAGCAAGGCGCAGAGCACGCATGATTAGAGAGGACTCCACAGTCTCCCACTCAAAGAAATACACCACAGCAAATAACGGTGCCATAGCAAGTATTGAGGCTATGTAAAGTTTTGCGTGATGACCGGCAAAGGTTGAGAAAGCTAACTTCCCTATATGTTTTTTAAGGAGCGAGAGAGTAATAAATAGTCCAACAATGTAGCTCACCGAAAATGCTACACCCAAGCCAATTGTTACCTGTTGGCTATTAAGGGTTTCAAGAAAGAGATAAGAAAGAGCGACGGAGATAATATTAATAATTAAAATCGAAATTACTTGCGTGCGGGTGTCTTCAAATGCATTAAAGCCACGAATTAAAATCAAGTTAATTGAAAAAGCAACCAAGCCAAGACTTAGAGCAGAGAGCACCTGACCGATATAGCGAGAATCCTCTAATGAAATTCCAAAGTAGAGGGCTTCAGTCATCATAGGGCCGAAGAAAAAGAAGGCAACGCTACTTGGAATCGTGACAACACCAACCATTTTGATAGCACGAATGAGTTGTTTACGAACTTCTTCAACATTTTTTTCGATAGCAAGCTTAGATAAGTGAGGAAGGAGGGCAGTTACGATCGAGATCGTCACGATCGAGTACGGCAATAACATGATGTAGTAAGCGCTGGTAAACGGTGTAAATCCAACACCTGTAGTGATTTGATCCTGTGCACTTCGCACAGCAGCACTGGTTGCTACGTTAACTGTGACTAAGTAGCCAAGTTGCGAAATTAGGACATAGACCAAAGTCCATCCAGCCAATGAAAAAGATTTGCCTAAACCGTGCAGTCCGAACTTGACGCGGAGTTTAATTCCAGATTTGCGCACCACAGGAATCAGAATCAGCGCTTGGACCACAATTCCTAAAGTAGTGCCCCATCCAAGGAGTTCAATTTGGAAATCAGTAATTGTTCCGATAGCTATTGATTCCTGTAAAACTAGAACGCCAGCAAAGACTGCGATAACGACGAGGTTATTTGCAATCGGCGCCCACATCAGCGGCGCGAAAGATCCTCGAGAATTTGCTACCTGCCCAAGCATCGTAAAAAGCCCAAGAAAGAAAATTTGCGGCAGACAATAACGAGTAAATGCAATTGCAATCTGATTTTCGGCCTCAAAACCTTGTGTAGAGAACTCTGGAGCATAGAGTCGAACAAGTGCGGGGGCGAAAATTACTCCTACAACTACCAGCAAAAGCAGAATTCCTGAGATGGTTGTAACTAAGCGAGAGGCGAAACCATCTCCACCATCTTCATCTTGGAAAGAGCGAACAAGTTGTGGAACAAAGATTGCGGTGAGCGCTCCACCAACTAGTAAGTTGTAGAGGATATTTGGCATTGTGTTTGCGACGTTATAAGTATCTGCAAGGAGGGCTGTACCTAGTACAGCAACAGCCAAAATTGCACGGAAGAAACCGGTGACTCTAGAAAGAATTGTTCCAATCGCCATAATTCCAGAGGCACGGAAGAGTTCGTTATTTTTCACTTACGCCCCTTCCTGATGCGACGATATGTCTGTGCACCTGCACCAATAAAGAGTAGAACTGCAGCAGCCGTTGTAAACCACGCCACTCGTGAATCAATCAAAGTCATACTCAACGCAAGCTTTGAAGATGGCCCAAGCCACTTTCCGTCAGAGTTAGTCAGGACTGCATTTACTTGGGTTGAACCTGAAGTAATAACTGTATAAGGAACTGCCATCTGGGTACGAGATTGTGGATCGAGTGTGATCTCACGAATGTCATCGAGAATTACACGGATGTTTGATGCTCGGAAAATCAGATTGATCTTTACTGGAGTACTAAACCCATTGACAAGTGTTAGCGGAACTTTCCCAGACTCAGATGTAAGCGCATACTTTCCTGGGTTAACACGCAACTTGTTCTGCTGCTGAAGAACTCCATCATTGGCACTGGCTGCGAACAATTCTGCCGAACTTCCGTTTATTGAAGGCGATAGCAAGAGTGCCAATCGCGCACGAAAGAGTTCTAACTCTGGCGCACTCACGACAGTAGATAGCTTTGAAATAGCTTGTCGATTTACTGTGTAATTCTTTCGATCTGGACCACTTAATTTAGAGGTAGAAGATTTATATGCAGTTTTATCAACAGCTAGCGCCCTACCCAAATGAAAGGCAACCCGATTAGCGCCATATTTTTGATAGAAAGTGAGCTCGCTGGGAGCTAAGCGCTTGGCTAAACGTAAATCAGGGTTTCCATATGTAATCGGAGTAATGAGAGCACCGGCGGTAGCAATACGCAGTTGCGCAAGCCAAGCAGTTGCAGCGTCTACACCAACGCCATCTTCTTCACTAGCAAGTTCATAACCATCTGCCATATCTGCAACTTCATCGAGGAGTGCGGCATCGATAAACCAACGAGTTTGAGTAATTGTTGGCGTGTAAACGAGTGAACCCAAACGGCCTTCGGGTGTGAGAAGAGTTGCAAGTTCATCGTCGATAAATCTTCCATCTAGAAGTTGATGTGGTCTTTCGACAAGTTCCACACTTCGAGTCGCGGCGCTCGCGCCTTGAGGAAGGAAAATTCCGAGAAAGAGAAGTACCAAAGTAATGGTTGAAAACTTCTTCACTTCTCCACCTCAGATGCTTTGGTGCGCGCGATTAATTTCTTCTCATCCGGATATGCCAGAAGGCCGATAATTTCAGAGAGCGGAAACCAACCCACTTCATCAACTTCAGATTCTTGTGCAGCTAAGAGCCCACCTACTTCTTTAAATTGAAAGTGATGAACAGTTTTATGAATTCGTTTTCCGCCAGCCATGAACCAAAAATCAATAACACCTAAAGAACGTTCGATCTCAGATGTAATTCCAGTCTCTTCAGCAACTTCTCGAATCGCTGCCTGCTCAGGAGTTTCACCTTCTTCAATATGGCCTTTTGGAAGGGACCAGAGAATGCGAGTGCCAGTTGTATCTTTATGGTCGCGTCGACCAATGAGCAAACCCTTGGTCTTTGTTGAATCAATAACGAGACCGCCGGCGCTGACTTCATCTACACGTTTTGCATATGGTTTTGGATTTTGTTTAACCTTTGGAGCAGCGGTAGTGCTGCCTTCCTCGCCAGAGGTGTGATTCTGTGGGGCGCGATGTGCAGGACGCTTACGCCTGCGCTTCTTCTTAATGCCTTCGCTGCCCGCACCAGGTGCCGGGTTCATGCCATAAGGGTAACGCTCGGGACTAGCCTTAGCCATTATGTCTTCACCTCAAAACCCACCAGCCTCACAGGCGGGGTTAAGCGCTGCCGGTGAGATGGCGATCGCATCCCTAGTTGAGCGCGCTCCTCTAGCAAGTTCACTTGCTCTTGCCTTTAAAGAGAAGGGATTTACTCTCGCTCTCGTTGGTGGTCCTGTACGCGATGCACTTTTAGGAAGACTTGGGAACGATCTCGATTTCACAACGAGCGCGCCACCACTTGAAACAAAAAAGATTCTGCAGAAATGGGCAGAGAGTGTTTGGGATACAGGAATTGAATTTGGAACTGTTGCTGGCCAACGCGGAGAAACAACTGTTGAAGTTACAACATATCGCAGCGAAAGTTATAGCAGCGAATCTCGCAAACCAGATGTAACCTATGGGACTTCTATTGAAGGTGATCTTTCCCGTCGCGATTTCACAGTCAACTCGATGGCGCTAGAACTCACAGGTGAAAAACCTATATTTATGGATCCATTTGGCGGGCTTGTCGATTTAGCAAAGAAAGTATTGCGAACACCTGGAAAACCAGAAGATTCATTTAACGATGATCCGCTTCGCATGTTGCGCGCAGCTCGCTTTGCGAGCCAGCTTAACTTCGAGATTGCACCAGAAGTTACTGTCGCGATGAAAGATATGGCTAAGCGGCTCGAGATTATCTCTGCTGAGCGGATCCGTGATGAAGTTATAAAACTCTTGATGTCTCCACAACCACGCACAGGAATTACAATTTTAGTTGAGACAGGGCTTGCCGATATCGCATTGCCGGAAATCCCAAAATTGCGCCTTGAAGTGGATGAACATCACCACCATAAAGATGTCTACGAACATTCAATTACTGTTCTTGAGCAAGCGATCGCACATGAGGATCGTTTAGGCGGCCCAAATCTTGTGATTCGCCTTGCTGCGCTCTTGCATGACATTGGAAAACCAAAGACTCGAGCCCTCCTTGAAGGTGGTGGAGTCTCTTTCCATCACCACGAAGTAGTTGGTGCACGCCTTGCAAAAAATAGATTGAAAGCCCTGCGGTTTAGCAATGAAGTTATTGAAGAGGTCGAAACACTTATTGCTCTACATCTGCGCTTCCATGGGTACGGTGATGGGGAATGGACTGACTCTGCTGTGCGCAGATATGTGCGTGATGCAGGAGAATTACTCACACATTTACACGTACTTACTCGCGCCGACTGCACAACGCGAAATGCACGTAAAGCAGCACGATTAGCTGCAACATATGACAGCCTTGAAGCACGCATCGAAGTACTGATGGAGCAGGAAGAACTTTCAAAGATTCGTCCTGATCTTGATGGTGCGGAGGTGATGCAACTTCTTGGAATTAAACCGGGAGCAGATGTTGGTCGAGCTCTTGATTTCCTTATGGAACTCCGCATGGACCAAGGGCCGCTCGGTAAAGAGAAGGCAACCGAATTATTGTTGCAGTGGTGGGCTACTCGGAACGGATAAAAAATTTCGATGGGCGAAGGATGATCAGTGATGTTGCTAGATATCCGAGTCCGATCACTGTAGGAAGTGTCCACGTGTCACCATTTGTTGGTAGTAGAAATGCTGCAAGCAATCCACCGAAAACAATTGCAAAGTTAACAACAACATCGTAGACGGCGAATACTCGCCCTCGAAATATGTCATCAATCTTTGATTGCACGAGGGCATCATTTGTAACTTTTACACTCTGCCCACATAGAGCGGTGAAGAATGCTGTGAGCGCAAGAGTCAAAGGTGTGCGAGCGATAGCCAGAGCGATAACGCTTACTGAGGCTGCAGCCATCGCTAATCGAATCCATCGATGTCTACCGACTTTACGGACTCCATATGGGGCGAGAATCGCGCCGACAACAAAGCCCACAGCAGCGGTAACGATCATAAAAGTTACGCCAGCCAATCCAGCTTCTGTATCTATTGGATCATTAAATTTATTTCGTTCGAGCACTAACGTCATTAGCGTCAGTGCTGTGAGGCCACCTCTTTGAATTGCAATTGCTGCAATCCCACGAGCTGCATCAAGGTGTTCTTCTAAAAATTTGATTCCTTCTCGCATCTCTTTTAACCCTTGAGTAAAAGATGCCCTAACAATTTCATGTGGAAGTGGGCCAATCTCATCGCGACGCAACAATGATGCGAAGAGTGCCGCCGCTAAGTATCCGCAGACGGCTATTGAAATGATGACTGCATCTGCATAATCAGCCGATGTCATGGAATCTAGGATTTTGCGAACACCTAGGCCTATTCCACCACCAAGTACGACCCAGACAGACCCACCAGTTACAGCCAATGCGTTTGCAGAGATCAGATGGTGACGAGAAATTACAAGAGGCAGACCTGCCGAAAGACCGGCGAGAATTAATCTGTTTACACCGAAAGCGATAAGCACAAAGACTGTTAGTTCAATTCCTGTTCGCCCTTGAAAAATCAAAAGAGCAATAATCGATAAAGTTATTGCTCGAGTCATATTTGCAAAGAAGAGTGCACGTTGTCGTGAGAAGCGATCCAAGATTGTTCCAACAAATGGTCCAACTATGGAATATGGAACCAATACAAGAGCAAAGGCGAGAGCAGCACTCATCGCATCTGCCTGCCGCTCAGGTGAGAAAAGGACGAAAGAGGCGAGTGCGCTCTGGAAAATTCCATCGGTGAGCTGACCTGTCCAACGAATACGCAGGAGCCGTAAAAATTTTCGATCGAAGAGAATCTCTTTAACGCTCACTGGGTAAGCGTAGTAACTCAGAAGCGATTATTCTTCGCATGTGGCTACAACACTTACCCTGCGTTCATTGCGCGCCTATATCGACTACACCCTCGACAAGCGCGCAACTCTCATGGGCTTATTCCGTGGTGTAGTCGACGCGTGTGATGCAGATCCATATTTGATGCGTGCAGCTAAATATCATGGTGAGAAAGTGGATAGAAAGTGTCCAGTATGTAAAAAATTAGAGCTTGTTGAACTGCGCTACACATTTGGCGATCAACTCGGACAATTCTCAGGTCGCATTAAATCTCCTGAAGAGTTAGCGGCGATGGAGCGTGAGTTCGGTGAATTCTCTGTCTATGTCGTTGAGGTCTGCCGAGGATGTTCATGGAATCACCTCTGCTCTACCTTTATTTTAGGGGACGGGATCACCCGTAAACCGCCGCGAAAAGTTCGGACGCTCGAAGATGAGTAGAAGACGGGTAACCTATAAGAATGGATAGAACAATTCTGCGCCGCCGCTTATTTCGTACCACGATTTTTCTGGGCGGGTTCGGCTTTATTGCAGGTTCTACTCTCTTTGCCTTTGCGTGGTTCTCTGTCTCAATTCCAGATCCAAATGCCTATGTAAACAGTCAGGCAACGATCATCCAATATTCAAATGGTGAAGAGATCGGACGTATCGGTACACAAAATCGCCAAATTCTTCCTATTGCTCAAATTCCAATAAATATGCGTAATGCAGTCTTAGCTGCAGAAGATAGAAAGTTCTATTCCAACCATGCATTTAGCGTGACAGGTATCGCTCGCGCACTTATTAATAACTTAAAATCTGGAAGCCTTAATGGTGAAGGTGGATCAACCATCACCCAGCAATATGCAAAGACGGCATTCCTTACTTCAAGTCGAACTATTGAACGTAAAATTAAAGAACTTGTCATTGCAATGAAGCTAGAGAACGCTCTATCAAAAGATCAAATCTTTGAAAATTATCTCAATACTATTTACTTTGGTCGTGGCTCTTACGGTGTGCAGACAGCGTCTCAACAATATTTCAATCGCAATGTGGACCAGTTAAATCTTTCACAGACCGCAGTTATCGCAAGCATCTTGCGCTCGCCAGGATATTACGACCCTTCACTCTCTGAAGAGAATGCCGTTCGCCTCGAGAACCGATTCCAATATGTTATTGATGGAATGTTGAACGAAGGCTGGATCACACAGGAGCAGGCAGATCAAGCAAAGTTTCCTACAGTTGCACCTCGAGTGACATCAGGAACTTTGAGCGGGCCAAAAGGTCACGTCATCTCACAGGTACAGAGAGATTTAGGTCGACTTGGATTCTCTGAAGAGCAGTTACTTGAGGGTGGACTTGTCATTCGCACAACACTGGTGCAGAAAGCACAACAATCCGCCGTTGATGCAGTTACTAAGTTTTACCCAAAGAACGCCCCTGAAAACCTACGAATTGGTCTTGTTGCTATTCGCCCTGGAACCGGTGAAATCGTTGCACTTTATGGCGGTCGGGATTACTTGGAGCGTCAACTTAATGATGCAACTCAATCGATCGCTCTTGCTGGTTCAACATTTAAACCATTTGCACTTATCGCAGGACTTGAAGCGGGAATTCCACTGACATCAATGTGGAATGGTGATTCTCCACAAACATTTGATGATCTGGGTAAGCCATACACCGTCAGTAATTATGGCAATGAAGGTTGGGGTCAACTAGACCTTCTTACCGCAACTCAACATTCAGTCAACACCATCTTTGTTCCGCTCGGAATGAAAGCAGGCATGGATAAAGTTGTAGATGCTGCGCGCAGAGCAGGTATTCCGGAAAGCATTGCGATGATCCCAACACCATCTGTTGTATTGGGTGTGGCATCACCTCGCGTGATTGATGTCGCCAATGCCTACGCAACATTTGCAGCACAAGGTGTCTATGCCAAACCATTCTTGGTCGCATCTGTTACAGGCCCAAATAAGGGCGTGCTCTATGAAGCTACTCCACAAACACAGGAAGTTTTCTCTAAAGAGGTAATGGCTGATCTCACCTACGCACTTAAGAGCGTAGTAAATGGTGGAACTGGTGCGGCAGCCCTCTCGCTCGGTCGTCCCGCAGCTGGCAAGACAGGAACATCACAATCGAACGCCTCCGCTTGGTTTGCCGCATACACACCACAGTTATCTGCATCAGTTGCACTCTTTAGAGATTCTGCATCCGAGTCCCTTAACGGCATCGGCGGATTAACCTCTGTTACAGGAGGAACCTTCCCGGCACGTATTTGGACTGCATTTATGAAGGGCGCACTTAAGGGCGAACCAGTGATGACATTTCCCGCCCCATCAAATGTCGGAGGTCTTGAGCCGATTGAGATGACAACTGGCGGCGTTCAGACAAGAAAAGATTAATCTAGCTTTCTATGAGCACTCGCCTGGCTAAACCAGCAGTTGTACTGATCTTTCTGAGCCTGATGGCAACCCTTGTGGGAGCAGTTAAATTCAGCTCCTGCGAACAATCATTTTGGGCAACTCCAGATCAATACGTTCATGCATGTTATTCAGATATTCCATCTTTATACGGCGAGCGCGAGTTAGATGATGATCGTTGGTCGTATTCATCAACAACAAACGCGGTGGAGTATCCAGTACTTACCGGAACCGTGATGTGGTTCTTCGCACGCGTAATCCCTAGCGGTGAAAACGAAATGCTTAATTACTTCAGGGTTAATCAGATCTTCATAGCTGGACTATTTCTGTTTATCGTATTCATTGTTTACCGGATAAAACCTGAGTTCGCATATCTTTCAGCGATCGCTCCAGCTGCAGTCGCATCGCTCTATATCAATTGGGATTTGTGGGCGATAGCGTCAATGATGTTATCCATCTATTGGTTTGATCGAAAGAAATACGCGCACTCAGCCCTTGCGATGGGAATTTCGATCTCGACGAAGTTCTTACCAATCTTTTTACTATTACCGATCGCACTTATCTTGTGGCGCCGTAATGAAATCAAAGAGCTTGCCCGTTATCTTGGGATTGCAGTTGCGACCTTCCTTATCTTTAACGTTCCGGTGATGCTCACAACACCAGATGGTTGGCTGCGTTTTTATCAACTTAACTTTGATCGCGGAGAAGATTGGGGCTCGCTCTGGTATGCCTTCTCTTCCCTTGGTGTAAATTTAGGAAACACAAACTTCTTCGCAATTCTTGCTTTAGCCGTTGCAGTTCTTGTGGTCTCTCTTCTTATCTTCTCCACCAAGGAGACCGTGCAACTTGCTGATGTCAGTTTTATTGTTTTGGCTCTGGTTATGATTGCTAGCAAGGTGTATTCACCACAATACGTTCTTTGGCTAGTTCCACTTGCAGTAATTGCAATGTCGCGCCGTAAAGATGTTCACGCGTTTTGGGTATGGCAGATTGCTGAAGTTATTTATCACATCGCTATTTGGCAACATCTAGCAACCGTCACTGGCGCAAAGTTTGGGCTGCCTCTCACCGGTTACGCCCTAATAAGTCTGCTCCGCATTGCCGCCTGCCTCTATTTCGTCGTTGTATTGATCAAAAAGGCCTCCAAAGACGGCCAATTCCCGCACGAATTTCTCTTTAAATCCGCCGACAGTTACCCTTAGCCCTCCACATCGTGGCCCCCGACTCGGGTCAGCTGCGATGCGGAGAAGCTATAACCCTCCTGTCACGGAAATGCCGTGGCCGTCTTAGTCCAGAGGAGGTCGGGTTAACGCATGCGTCACTATGAATTAATGGTCATTCTCGATCCAGAACTCGAAGAACGTACAGTCACACCATCTCTTGAGACTTATCTCAAGATCATCAAAGACAGCGGAGGCCGCGTCGACAAGCTCGATGTTTGGGGCCGACGTCGTATGTCATTCGAAATCAACAAAAAAGGCGAAGGCATCTACGCAGTTGTAGATATGCACTGTGAGCCTGCTGCGGTCAAAGAATTGGACCGTCAACTTAACTTGAACGAATCCGTTCTACGCACAAAGGTTATTCGTCCCGAATAATCTCCACATCCTTGTTGGTGGCATCTAGAAAATGTTGCCGGGGGGATGTAATTTAAAAGTATGGACTCCACCAGTAGAGACCACCCAGAGTAGGCATAAGTAGAGAACCTAAAGAGAGAAGAGGAAAAAATGGCAGCTGGAGATACAACAATCACAATGATCGGCAACCTTGTTGACGATCCCGAGCTACGTTTCACACCATCAGGTGCGGCGGTAGCTAAATTCCGTGTTGCTTCAACACCTCGTTATCTCGATAAGACTACGAATGAATGGAAAGATGGCGAGAGC